>JGI24023J19991_10000306_pt1 | contig 38478 bp, 27 predicted proteins | sample Cruoilmetagenom1_FD_19991 | JGI IMG/M metagenome (IMG submission 19991)
CACTAATGCTTTACTATACATAGGTATCATTAGCTTCAATAAGATGTAAATCGGTGTTATAATTATCTTCCAGGTTCCAAGTGGATCCATCAAATGACATAATTTTACCATCATTAAGATCAGTATCATCATTGTTTATTACACCGTATAAAGTAGGAGTTCCTCCATCATACTCTACAATATAATAAATAAAGTTCCCTTTACTTATGTCTGTCCAGTTTCCTGTGCCTGATTTTTCCCAAACTTTACGTCCAGTAAGGGCATAAACATCACTTCCGACCTCTACAACCTGCCGTACAGACAGTTCAGATATTTCTGAAGTAATTTGTTTTACTTCCTGGCTAATTTGAAAGAAAATACCTTCACCTTCAGAATTGCAGGAAGTAAAAAGTATTATTATCGATATTATAAGTAAAAAAATATTTTTTTTCATAAATTATTCCTGTTAAAAATGATATTTTGCAGAAAGATTGATATCCAGAAAATTACCAAAAGCAGTTTTATCTGACAGATCCCCGAAATATATTTCCGGAACTATCCAGTATTGAGTTCGAAGACCAAAAGACCATTCTGCATCCTTATTCCAGAAAAATCCTGCTCCGAGCTTTGCAATACTTCCAAAATAAACCTGTTCATCTACTTGATTTACAGAAACACCTGCACCAAGTATAATTGGTACTTCAAAGGAATTAAAAAGAAAGTTATAAGTTAAATTTGCAGTTATCGGAATAAAAGAAAAGGTATTCTCTTCTTGAGTAGAAGCAAAAGTACCAGCCAGACCTACCCCTAAAGACCATCTGTTGTTAAGAAATGTAGCCCATTCAAGTGATCCTGTTCCGCCAAGTGTTAATTGCTCACCAAATGGAAAATATTGATCGCTCTGATTTGGAAAAATAATAAAAAGAGGAACTAAAAGGCCCAGATTTATAGAAAAGGTCTGACTTCCCTGGCTGTATGGTTCCAAATACTGTTCCTGAGTCTCCTGACTAAAAGAAAATACAGAAACAAACAATAACAGTAAAACAATAAAATATAGTTTTTTATTCAAGAATTTACCTCGTAAGTTTTATGAGTTTGTATATTATCACCCTAATATCTATTTATCAACGCTAATTGGGATTTTTGAGTAATTTTTGTCTTTCCAGGCAATCGTTAATCATACTTTTCTTTTTATTTATATTAATTTATAATGCCTGAAACTTAAGCTTGTATAAACTTAATCATGGTGCTTAGAGCATATAGTGTAGTATAAAGGAGAATTTAATGTCAGCAGAAATTATTGATGGAAAATTAATTGCAAGTCAAATTAGAGAAGATTTAAAAAAAGAAGTAGAAGAACTTAAAAAAGAGGGTATTANCCCTGGTCTTGGAGTTATCCTTGTAGGAGCAGATCCGGCCAGTAAATCCTATGTAACNGCAAAAGAGANAGCTTGTGATGATCTTGGTTTATATTCTGAAAATATTAAATTACCTGCAGAAACTACAGAAGAAAAATTATTAACACTTATTGANGAAATGAATAATAATCCAAAAATTGATGGAATACTGGTTCAGCTTCCTCTTCCAAAACATATTGATACAGATAAAGTTATTATGAGTATATCTCCTTCAAAGGATGTAGACGGCTTCCATCCAGAAAGTATTGGTAAAATGTTAATGGGTAAGGATACATTCCTCCCATGTACACCTCATGGTATAATAAAGTTACTTCTTCATTCTAATGTTCAGATTGAAGGTGCAAATGTTGTTGTTGTCGGTAGAAGCAATATCGTTGGTAAACCAGTGGCTAATTTACTTCTGGATAAATCTGAAGGTGGAAATGCTACTGTTACTGTTTGTCATTCACGCACAAAAAATATGGCTGAAATTACTAAAAAGGCAGATATTTTAATTGCTGCAATAGGGAAAGCAGAATTTATTACAGAAGACATGATAAAAGACGGTGCTGTTGTTATTGATGTTGGTGTAAACAGAGTTGAAGACAGCAGTAAGAAAAGGGGATACAGACTAGTTGGAGATGTGGATTACAATACAGCTATTGAAAAAGCATCAAAAATAACCCCGGTACCAGGGGGCGTTGGACCTATGACAATTACTATGCTAATGTATAATACTGTAGCATCTTCCCGTAACCGTTAGATTTTTCTAATAAAAAATACATCCAGTGTTATAGAAATTAATTCTGGGTGTATTTCTATAAACTGCTATAAGATGTCCAATTTCTTACCGTATCTTGATAAAAATCCATTTAAAAGGTTATTCTAACTACGATGAATAAACTAAAAAAAATAAACCTGAATATAATTATGGCTTTAACAGTAATTATTATTCTATTAACTCTATTTGTTTACTTTGTTTTGAAAGATAAAAAGCAAATCTCACTATTAAAGAATCAGATTGAGAGTTATCAAAACGATGAAATATTACTGGAAGAGAATATTCGTATTTTAAATGAAAAAGCGAATGAAGTACGAGCCGTACTCTCGCTCCCTCTAATCAATCTAAATTCTTCAAAATCAGGTAATGAAAGTAGAATATTAGAAGATAAAAATGATTATCTACCTTTTTATAATGCAATTGATTATATTCAGGACTATTCTTCTAAAACAATAATGGAGAATGAACTTTTTGTATTACTGAGTTCAGGCATATTAAAAGAAAAACTAAATATATATGATATGAAAATTCAAAAAACAGGTCCATCAAGTTACAATCTAATTAAAACAGGTAATTTATATTTTTTAATATCAGCAGAAAATTTAAAAAATCCCTCTTTACTGTTTGAAAGTTTTACAGGAAATAAACAAAAGTTCTTACTTGAAAATATTATTTTAAATAGTACAGAACTATTAAATTATATTGATTCGGAAGTTAAAATTATAAATGATCATTATGCTGAATATAATAAACTAAAAAATAAGTTTATAAGTCTTAATCAAAATAATGAATTGTTAAATTTCATTAAAAATGAAAATCTTGAAATTAGTAATTTAAAAACAATTTCAAATAATATATTTTATTCCATTACAAATAAGGATAAAAGTTTTAATTTAAATCTATATCTGGATAGTAGCACTCTTAATTTTAAAATTGACTCACACGAAAGCAATAATTACTCTGATTTTTACAAATATTTAATGAAATTTTCTTATTGAATCTGATAAAAGAACAGAAGAAATAAAAGTAGTTGATATTGCAAAAACTAAAGTTGAAACAATTTTAAATGAAGATTCTTTTTTATCATATATTGAGCAGAATAATTTAAATATTAATTTAACTCCAAGAGAAGATAATGATTATTTCTATTATGATATCCTGAAAGCAGATAAAAAACCTATAGGTTCTTTTGCCGTTCAAAAAATAATTGGAGATATTTATCTGATGGATCCGGATGATATTATGATTTCCTCACTTAAATATCTGCAAACTTCTATAGGATTGGACAATGATACAAAAACAAATATTGATATTCCGGATAATTTACCACAAATAATTGATAAATATTCGGATTCAAACAGTACAACTTTTGTTGTAATTGGTTCTCATGAAAATAATGCAGATACAATTATACTCGTTCATGCTGATGGAATAAGTGGTGAAATTACTCTAATTGCAATTCCCAGGGACCTTTATTATCAGGATAAGAAGATAAATGATTATTACAGAACTAATGGTGGGGATAAGTTTATAGAAGTTCTTTCCGATATAACAGGTTTGAGTATTGAAGGTTATATTGCTGTGGATATGTATGCATTTATTGACCTTATAAATATTCTTGGCGGTATCGATATTACATTGGAAGCTGATCTTATTGATCCTACATATATGGTGCGTGATAATGGTGAATGGAGTACTTTATACTACACTAAGGGAGTACATCATTTAAATGGTATTGAATCGTTGCGTATAGCCCGCTCAAGACATACCACATCTGATTTTGGCAGAACATCCAGACAACAATTGGTGCTTAAGGGAATAAAAGATAAAATGTCTTCTCTTGATATAACAGATTTAGGTACTATATTGGATTTATTCAGAACTCTGGAAAAATACCTCGATACTAATTTCTCTTCAATGGAAATGTTAAGTTTATTTTTAAAATATAAAGATGGAGATCTAAATAGAAAGCAAGGGTTAAGTACATTTAATGTATTATATAATACTTATACGAATATATACAAACTTAAAGATAAATCAAAACAATATGAAGATGGTTTTTACAGAGGATATTGGATATTACTCCCTCAAAAAAATGATTGGAATGTAATAAAATGGTATATTCGTTCACTTATAGAGGATAAAGAAATTTGAAATATTTTTGGATTGAAACATATGGATGCCAGATGAATACTGCCGAATCCAATGCAATTATTACTGATCTTAAAAATAAGGGCTGGAAAGAAGCTGACTCAGAATTAAATGCTGATTTTGTACTTCTTAATACTTGTTCCGTCCGTCAAACTGCTGAAAATAGAATATGGGGACGTATTGGATATTATAAGCATTTAAAAGAAAGTAAAAAATTAACACTTGCAGTTACAGGCTGTATGGCAGAAAGATTAAAAGAAGACATACAAAAAAGAGCCCCTGCTGTAGATATGGTTATAGGTAATTTTGAAAAAGAAAAATTAAGTGAATATCTTGATAATCATAATATTTGGAATGATAATCTTGTGGGTGAAGGTGAATACAATTTTAGAGAAATACATCTTGCAGAAAATGAGTTTAAAGCAATGGTTCCTATCATGCATGGTTGTAATAATTTTTGTACCTATTGTATTGTCCCTCATGTACGAGGACGGGAGATATCCAGATCCCCTGAATCTATTATAAAAGAACTGCAGCAACTTGAAGTTAAGGGGGTAAAAGAAGTTACTCTTCTTGGGCAGAATGTAAACTCTTATAGCTATCTGGATAAAGAAAGCGGTCTTATTATTAACTTCACTAATCTATTAAAGAGGATACTTTTACAAACAAAATCATTGGGGTGGATAAGATTTATGAGTTCTCACCCTAAAGATGTTCCGGAAGATCTTATTGACCTTATTTCAACAAACGATCGCTTATGCAATCATATTCATCTTGCAGTACAACATGGTTCAGATACAGTTTTACAAAGGATGAATCGAAATTATACAATAAATGGATTTCTTTTACTCACAAATAAAATGAAGGAAACTATTCCTGATATATCAATTACCACCGATTTATTAATTGGTTTCCCAGGGGAAACTATTGACGATCTTGAATTAACAAAAGAATTAATGTCTGAAGTTAAATTTAATGATGCATTTACATATTATTACAATCCAAGAGAAGGGACCAAAGCTTTCAGTTTTGAAGATAATATTGAGCATAAAGAAAAATTAAGAAGATTAAATGAAATAATTATACTACAAAGACAGATCAGTAATAATTTAAAACAAAATAGAGTAGGCTATACAGTAAAAGTTTTAGTTGAATCGGTATCAAGAAAAAACAAATCTGAACTTTTAGCAAGAACAGAAAAGAATGAAATGGTTGTTTTTCCGGGAAAAGAAAATCTTGTTGGTAAATTTATTAATTTAAAATTAATAAGTCTAAATGGAAATACTTTTAAAGGAATGGAAATTTAATGTTCAAAAGTAAAAAAATATTATTATTTATTATATTAACATTTTGTTCAACTTTTCAGATATTTTCAAATATAGAAGATGCTCGAACTGCTTATAAAAATGGGAATTCCAGGGAATCTCTAAATTTATATAATCAATGGTTAAATAGGAATCCTGATTCAAATGATTTTTATAAGGTTCTTATTGAAATTTCTAAAAATAAAGGAGATATATTTTTAATTACTGAAATATTAGAACAACATATTGATAATGTTTTTGATATAAATAACAAAAAGCTTCTTTTTGTAAAAATTGCCCAATTGTATGAATTAACTTCTAATTTAAATAAAGCCCAATTATATTATCAGAAAGCATCTTTAATTTTTTTGGATAATATTGATTATAAATTACTTCTAAAATCAGCTGAGCTATTACTTTTACAAGGAGATTATTTCAAGGCAGAATCACAATTAAAAGAAGTACTTATAAACAATACTGAAAAGAATATCTCTATACATGCAAATATTTTGTATGTAGCTTTAAGTATTATAAATTCAGATAACATAAACGACTACTCCTTTTTATCTTCTGAAGACCCACAATCTTTGTATATTGCATATTTAATTACTAAATTAAACCCTGAATTAGAAACAACAATAAATCTTAAAAACAAAATTATCAAGGAATTTAAAGCGAGCCCGGAAGCAGCTTTAATACAAAAGAAAATTTTAGAAATTCCTAATATTTTAATTTCGCTGGGACTACTTAACAATTCTTCTGACATTGATTCAAATATTATTATTAAAGACACTTCAGTTAGTATAGAAACTCATCCCTATATGATACAAGCTGGATCTTTTCGGGATGAGGAAAATGCTCATTATCTCAAACTTGATCTTAAAGAATCCGGTTTTGATGCTATAGTTGAAGAACAATTAATTAATAATATTAATTATTATAAAGTTATTTTATATCTTCTTACAGAAGATAATATTAACCAAACAATGAAAGAACTTAAAAAAAAGGGATTTGAAGGATTTCCCATATACTAATATATTTTTATTCTTCAGAATCTATTTGTTCTATTTGAATATATCTATTAAAATGTTCCCCACTGGGAATAAAACCCTTAATAGTTAAAGTACCAGGAATAAGAATAATAGTTCTTATTATTTCAATTTCATTTATTTCTTCAAAATAGTCATATTTATAAGTTAAGGTATTTTCTACAAGATTATTTTTATCCAGCATTTTAAACTCAGCAATTTGAAGCCCATTGTTAAAGAGGTAAAACCCGCCGCTGTGTTCCTGATTCCCTGATTTTAATGTAAAATGGGGAGAATTAAATCTAATTTCATCTCCTGTATCACTCTTATAATAACCAGAGAGAAAAGGAACTTTAGATTCTTTAGAAACAGATCTAAAATCTGCTATTAAATCTTTTTGTATATCAGTATTAAGCTTAAAATACTTACCTTTCCATACTTCATTTTCAGAATTCCTGTTGTTACGGATACTGTTATCCTTAAATCTTATACTAATAGTATTTAAATCAAGAACCTTAACCGAAATAGAAACATCCAAAAAGGGAACCAGATCATTTTTACAGTTTATCTGTAAGGTATTAGATAATGTTTTATTTGAAGATTCCCATATATAAATCTCAAGAAAATCACCATTAGAAAATATGATTTGTTCCATATCAGTATTAAAATATACTATTGGATTTGTATATGATAGATTGTCCTCTGAACTTGAGAACATCCATGGGCCATTTAGAAATGAACTAAAATAATCCCGACCATTACGATAAAGATCTCTTAATTTACTATTTTGTATTTCAACACCCGGAATTTTATCTACACTGATTAGTTTGTATTCAGCTTCATGATTTATCCAAAAGTATGTTTCTTCAATAAGATCCAGAATATTACTGGAATTAATATCGCTTGTAGTTACGATAACGGGGAAACTGATACCGTCACTTATACCTGTTTGATAGGACTGGGTTCTTTTTTCTTCTTGAATTTCAATATTACCATCAATCTTTAAATTTAAAATTTCAGTATAATGTATAATAATCCCACCCTGGGAAGGTGTTCTTCTAAAAATATTAAGAGTTTCTTTTCCATCAAGATCTGTTCCTGAGCATACAATTTCAAGATTGTGATCACCAGTAATATCTTTTAATGAAATAGAAAGAGCTCTGATATTATCAGATCCGGTCAAACCTTCCCAGGATACAGAATAGGAATTAAGAACATCATCAAAGTCTGCTACCAAAATTCTTACAAGTGAATTATTACTGGAATTATTTTTGACTATAAGTATTTGCTCATCATGACTATCAAGATCGAGGTTTGTATCTATTAAATCAATTAAAAAATCATCCTGGTTCAAGGTTACTTTGGGTAAATGATTAGTATTATTTGTACTAATTACTGATTCTCCGGATTCCTTGAGAGATGTTTTTTCATTATATACAGGTTTTATTTCAGATGGTTTAATATTATCATTATTTATTGTTCCTCCACATGAAGTTAAAGCGACAACAAAAATAATAATAATATGTGAGTATTTCAAAATATAACTCCAAACAGCTTTTTGCGTTGTATCTCATTTTCTACTTTTCAAATACTTCTTCTCTAATATATTGACTCTAGACTGACGCAAAAAGCCAAAAACAAGCCAAATCCAGAAACATCACAAAACGCTCCCAAATATGAAGTTTTTAGGGATATGAATTTTAATCAGATAAAATAAACTTCCAGCATTTTTAACACTTTTATCTTTATTTCATCAAGAGGAAACTTGCTTTTAAAACCAGCTGCTGTTTTATGTCCCCCTCCATTAAAATGCTGTGCAATTATAGAAACATCTATGTTTCCCTTAGATCTCATTGAACATCTTAGAACTCCTTCAGTATTTTCTTTAAAAAAAACTGAAACCTTAATCCTTTTACTTTTTAAAGGTGTATTTATTATAGTATCAGCTTCCTCATATAATGCTTCACACTCTAAAATTGTTTCTTTTAACATTATCTGAACTGCAACATGTTGATCAAAATAAAGTTTTAAGGTAGAAGAAACTCTGGATTGAAGTTTTAAAGCTGATACAGAATTACTTTCATATATTCGCTCATAAATATCATTAGGCAAAACTCCTTTTGCTACAAGGTTATAAGCTATTGAAAAAGTTTTAGATGTTGTTTTAGGATAAATAAATGAACCCGTATCGTACACAATTCCAACATATAATGCCTGGGCAATATTAAAACTGATATTTATTCCTGAATATTCAAATAATTGATACAAAATTTCACATGTTGATGAAGCTTGGCTCATTATTAAAATATTATCACTAGTTTCATCCTGGTTTTCATGATGATCAATAATTATATGATTTTTGGTTTTATTCAGGATTTTATCCTTCACCTGACCAATATTATAAATATCACTCGTATCCAGAATTATTAAAGAATAGTTATTAATGTCTTCTGGTAATGGTATCATTTCATCAAGAACCAAAAAATCATTGTTATAATCAAGAAATTTATATTTTTCCGCCATTAAATCTGCATTTATAACAAATACATTTTTCCCCAGAGCTATTAAAGCTGAATACATAGCACTTTCACTTCCTATGGCATCACCATCCGGGGTTTCATGAGCAGTAATAATAAAATTATCATTTTTTAATATAAAATTTGATATAAAATCAAATTCATTTTTATTCTGCTCCATTATGCTTTATATCATCCTCCATTTTTTTACGACGAATTATTATTAAAGAATAATAAATCATAATAGTTATCACAACAATAATTGGAATAATAAAATATAAATAATAAGTTATATTATTATTTTCTATGGTTATATGTTGAATTACTGGCGAAAATGCATTTTTGCCCTCAAAAATAAATAAAATATCAGTTGAATAATCTTCTTTGGAAATAGGAAACTCCACGGGAATGGAAATTTTAGAAGAGTTCTTAGGTTCAATAGTAAAAATATATGGGTTTTTAAGAATATTTATATTTTCTTTGTTATCATTAATATATCTTATTTCTGTTAGTATAATTTTCTGTGGATCATCATAACCTGAACTTTCAATTTCCAATTTAATTTTCCCCAAACCATTTTTATCAAGTTTAATAATGTTATTAAAAGTAATTATATCCAATCTTCCTAAAAAATCACCAATTATTTCTTCAATTTCCTGAGGTTCTGTATTTTCTGAAACAACTGTATATCCGGCTGAAAGTTCTTTTGCTATCTCTTTAGCAGCACTTTCAGTTCCAACTCCCAGTACGATAATTTTCCACCCTTCTTTTTTTATTTCTTTTGTATTTTCAAGAAAAGCATGATTAAAGCTTCCATCCGGGCTATAAAAGGGACTATCAGGTGGTGCTTCCTGCTTACCGTCTGTTATAAGAAGCATATATTTTCTTTTCGAATCAGTATTTTTTGATATTTTAGTTCTTAGTACATCCAAAGCATTCCCAATATCCGTAAATCTGCCATCAGCCTGTATATTTTGAACATTAGTCCTTAGAGTTTTTTTATCTGCAACAGTCATTATGTAATCATTAAAGGAATTATCTGTTTTGCCATAAAATGGTATAAGTACAAAATAATCTCCATCAAGTAAAAGTTCACCAATTATATTATCTATTACATAATCCTTTACAGATTCAATTTCTTCTATCATAGATAATGATTTATCAAGAACAAGATAAATTTCAATATTATCCTGTCTTTGGTCTGCAATTAAATTATAAAAGGGCTGTAATAATAAAAAATATAAAAAAAATATAAAAATCGCTTTTTTATTCATGATTTTACCTCTATAATGTGTATACTAACATGTATGATTCTACAGCTAAAGCATAAAAGTAAAAAAAAAAAAACGTGCTTTACATTTTTTACAACATGTTGATATTATTATACTATAGTCATAATCGAAGGAGAGTGTAATGGGAAGTATAGATCTACCGAAAAGCCCGATGGTATTTCATCCGGAAAAAAGGAGTGCGGTTGGTTCTCGAAACTCCCTTGCCCAGGAGAGTAGAGATCAGCAGGCAGAAGTTGACAATCTTTTAGAGGAAGAAGTCGATAAAGTAATGAATCACGTTGCAACCAAGTTACCAAACGATGTTTTGAAAGAACTTGATGTAATGGGTGGTTTAAAAGAGAAAGTATATAATTACTTCAATCAAAATTATCAGAATATGTTCAATAGATACATTGTAACTACTGAAGATGAAATGATTAAAAAGGTTAGAAATTTTGTTGACCGAGAGGAAATGAAAGTTCTGACAAGATATACACCTAAAGAAATAGCTACACTTCTGGATGAAGTCGGTGGAATGGATCGTTTCAACACTGGTGAAATTGAGAAATCTATTGTAAATATGTACGGGCACCTTCAGGGGCATATTCAAAGAGGTGTGAATGATCTTGAGAATCTTACTAATTCTTTATTACGTCAGAAAACTGATGTTGGAGCATTTATAAGAGGTGAAAATGCATATTCTGTTGTTAAATGTGCTTTTAAAGATAATCTCAAAAGACCTAAAACGGTTTCAGAAGTAAAATTATCTATAAATATACTTGATTCTGAATTAATAAGTCCTATTTTTCATTATCAGGTTACAGTTGAATATCTTATTAAAGATTTAATTGCTAAAAATATTATCGATTTAATTGATAAAGAAATTGAAGATATTAAAGACGATCGTATTGATCAGGGACTTGAAGAATTTGCTGATAGCGAAATTATTTTTGAGAAAATGAAAGCTGTTGAAAATCATACAGCTGATGATGCGGAAAGTCCAAAATCAAATCGTTATAAATATATGGCTAAATCATTAATGACCAGACTGGAAGGTTTGAGAGCAGAGATAGATCCTGAAGAATTTGATCAGCTTAATATTAGAGAGAATCTTAAAAAAATTATTGATCTGGAAAATATTAGAAACAGAGGATATAATACTGCTATTAATTCAATTACTTCTATACTGGACACTTCTAAGATGGGGTATCAATATATTGAGAACCTTAAGAATGGTCGTGAATTAATTATCAGAGAATATGAAGATACTGATCCTAATGTACTTCCTGATGAAAGATATGCAATTAAAATGAAATATTACGATAATGCTCAGCTTGTAGAAGAACAAAAAGCTTATGATGTTCAAATAGCTGCTTTCCAGGTTGAAGTACAGCACTTATGGGATGTTCTTGAAATGGTTTATGTTGACAGTAAATTTATGAAACGAATTGCTGATTACGATGATCTTGCCAAGATATATAAGAATAAGATAAAGAAAAAGATAAAAATTAAATCAAATGATCCAGTTTATGAAGATATTGATAAAGTTTGGAATGAAATATCATTTATGCAGGCTGCAGAAACTGATGTAGAACAAAGAAATAGAACATATTTGTTCGAAAAGGATGAAGTTAAGAAAAGACTTGTATTAATGAAGGACAAGCTACAGTCAATGTATGGTTATAAGTATCCTGTACAGAGAAGAGTTATGGAAGAAAGACTTGAATTCCTTGAAGCTGAGTTTAATGCATTTGATTATATGATTAACCCCTATCATATACAGACAGGACTTTTACTGGATGTTGACATAACTTCTATTAAAAGAAAAAAAGCTACACTTGATGGTATGGCTAATGTACTTAATGAATTTCTTCATGGTGTATCAAAAGGTTTTCAGGATGCTGCATTTGCATCTTTCTCCAGAAGAAGATCTACAATGCGAACTGATATAGATCAGCATTTTGCTGGATCAAATGATATGGATATGTTGGCTGACGAACCTAAAAAGGACAAAGGTCAATCATATTTGGATATGCTGAATACTCCTTCTGATGAGCCGGCTACTACGATTAAGAAAGAAAAAGCACCAGCACCAAAATCAAAAAAGAAAAAGGGTGTTGTGGATACCGGGAAAACAAAAAAATCCAGATCTAAGAAAAATAGTGGCGGATTAAGAACATTATAATCACAAAAAAATAATTTTGATCGCCCTGTTTTTACAGGGCGATCTTTTTTTAAAGGGAGTATTTAAATGACAAATCATTTATATGAGTTTGAAAATCTCTCAACAAAGTCAAGTTTTAACAGCGCTCTTGGTCATTTTCAAACAGTATCTGATATTATTGGCACTTTGGAAGATTATACAAATGTAGCTGATACACTTAATAAGATGTTACAGGATAAAGAAATATCTCAAAATCAGCTAATTCCTTCAGTCAATTCTATTTTATTTGATAAACTGCAATATCGTTTTAATTCCTATAATATAAAAAATACAATTTCAAATTTTGATGTTCTGGTTGATCAAATAAAAAAATGGAATGGTATTGATATTGTAATGGTNTATTATCATCCTGACTTNGGNCCAATGCTAATTAACCCAAAGAACAAAAGTCATTTTGATTCAATTCATACATTTAACAAAAATGAACTTGTTACTATATATGCAGGTAATTTTACTTCAGAAACAAACAAGGTTATTGCAGATAAGGCCATTTCCGCTATTTCAAAATATTTGGAAGGAAAGAAAATAGTACCCAGTAATGAACTGTTAAATGGTAAATTCAAGCTTCAAAATAAAGTAATTGTAAAAAAAGAACCTTCTAATAAGGCTGTCAATAATAAAAAAATAAAAAAAACAGTTACTAAATCAAAAAAGTCTTCTAATGTTGTATCAGAAACAAATGAAGAAGAAACAGCAAAACCAAAACGTATAACACCTTATTATTCTGTACCGGTAACTAATGAACTTTTCCATAATGGTAATGTTGAAGCATGGAAAAAGATAATTCAAAGTTATAATGTTAAATATCCGTCTTTAGAAGTTTATATTTATTATGATGGAGAAAGAATTCATGATATTCATTCTCTTTTCAAATGGGGCAAAGTAAAGCACGGCAGTACAATTATATTTGCAGTAGCCGGGGATAATATAAAAGATGTAGCAAAACTTCAAAGGTATCTAAAACAAGGAGCAAGTATAATGTTTGAATCATTTTTAAAGTTTCCTGTAAATAAGATACTTAATTTGTTCTGATAAAAGAGGATCATATGAAAAATAATATACATTTCTTTAGCAGAAACAGTTTCATTAAAAATAGGAATTTGTGGAAAAATTTAGGTATTAGAGGCAATGAAGCAATGGGTTTTGCTGCACTCGATCTACCAATACTCCCAGGTTTTATTATAGATTCCAGGATTGCAGCACATCTTGAAAAGGAAGATGTGCAGGCAAATATTAAAACATTTATAAAAAAATGTGAAAAAATTACCGGGAAGGTTTTTGGGGATGTAAATAATCCTCTTATTTTAAAAATTGTAATAAGTCCTAATTTAGCAATTGTAAATTATCCAGCTCTACATAATTTTGGTTTAACAGACGACACTATTAATGGTTTTATTAATTTTGTTGGTGAGGATTTTGGATATCATGAAATCCTTTTCCAAATAAAAGGATTTTTACAAATAGAACTTAAAATAGCAGAACTACAGGGTAAAACTTCTGATATTAAAAATCTTGATAAAAAAATATCTGATATTACAAAATATATTGAAAGTGATCTAAAAGCAGAAAAAATTAAAAAAATACTTTCTGAATATAAACTTTTTCTACCAAAGGAGTTTTATTCTGATGTATACACACAATTGGAAATTGTTTTAAAAAGAATAAGCTTTATGCTTTCTATAGATGAATTAGATGATGATGATGCCGCTTTAATAGTTCAACCTATGGTTTATGGTAATTATGGTAAGGACTCTGCCAGTGGACAATTTTTCACAAGAAATGTTGTAAATGGTGAAGATAAATTAACAGGATGGTTTGATCAAAATAAATTTAATTCAATAGAAACAAAAGGGAAAGATATTCAAAAAATAGAAAAGAACTTTTTATCTGAACTTATTAAAGTAGCTAGAACTGTAGAGGATCATTTTAAAGAGATAAGATCAATTAGATTTACAATTGAAAATGGAAAAGTCTGGTTAATTGATCAAAGACCCTTAATGTCTAAATCCACTCAATCTGATATAAAAACATTAATTGATTTATATAAAAGAAAAGTAATAACTAAAGAATATCTTATAAATGCAATTAAACCCGAACAATTAAATGAAATATTGCATCCTATTATTAACCCTAATTCTGTTAAAAGCTTTAAAAGTATTACCGGAGGAGTTGCAGGAGCCCCGGGTGCAGCCATAGGCCGTGTATATTTTACAACTAATAGTTTGATTGATGCTTTTAAAATAGCCCAGCAAAAAGGTCTGGATACAAGACTTATTTTATGTATGACTTCAACTTTTGCTGAGGATGTTAAAGCAATAGAAGTAGCAACAGGAGTACTTTCTGCTGAAGGAGGTTATGCTGCTCATGCATCAGTAGTAGCACGTCAGTATGGTAAGATTTCACTTGTTGCTGATGATATTAAAATTACGGGTAATAAGGCTGTTATTGGTGGAAAAACAATTAAAGAGGGAGATATAATTACCNTAAATGTTCCCCATTATGGTGAACCTGATATTTATTTTGGTGAAGCAGANCTTATAGAACCCAATCCTGAAAATTCAGGTTTATTGGAGTTTGTAGATATTATAAAATCTAGCATTGAAAATTTTCATGTCAGAGTAAATGCAGATAAACCAAAAGATGCTAATCTTGCAGTTCAATTTGGAGCTGAAGGAATAGGTCTTTGCCGAACAGAACATATGTTTTTTGATACTAAAAGAATCAATGTTTTTAGAAGAATGATTATTTCAGATACTTTTCAGGAACGAAGTAAAGCTTTAAAAAAACTTAAAGCTATGCAGAAAGATGATTTTTATCAGCTTTTTAAGATTATGAATGGTAAAGAGGTAACTATCAGACTTCTTGATGCACCTTTACATGAATTTCTTCCACATAATAAAGATGAAATGAAACTTTTCATTGATTTTATGAAAAACGAAAAAGATGCAAAAGATATAACTGCAAAGGAAATATCAGCCAATATGGATAATTTGAGAGAATTTAATCCAATGTTAGGCCACAGAGGGTGTCGAGTTGCAGTTTCTTATCCTGAAATTTATGAGATGCAGATGGAAGCTATTTTTGAAGCTCTATATAAACTTAAAAGTGAAGGAATAAAAGTTAAACCTGAAATTATGATTCCTCTTATTATGAATGAGGATGAACTAAAACTAATTATATATGGTAAAAAAATAGAAGGTCAAACTTATAAGGGTTTAAAACAGATTGAAATTGATTTACGTAAAAAATTAAAAGGACCTGCAATACCTTATAGATTTGGTACAATGATTGAGCTTCCTGTGGCTGCTTTAGCAGCTGGTGAAATTGCAAAATATGCTGAATTTTTCTCTTTTGGTACTAATGATTTAACTCAAACTACAATTGGTCTTTCACGGGATGATTATACTTCTTTTATGCCTGACTATACTTTATTTGATATTATTGATGGAAATCCCTTTATTAAGCTGAATGAGCATGTAAAAGAACTTGTACAGATTGCTGTAAGAAGGGGTAGTTTGACAAGACCAGGTATCACAAAGGGGTTATGTGGTGAGCATGGTGCGGTTCCGGAAAATATAAAATTCTGTATGGAAGCAGGACTTGATTATGTATCATGCAGTGTTTTTTCTGTTCCAATAGCACTGCTTGCAGTAGCACAGCAAACTATTAAAGAAAATTAAAATAACCTGGGGAAGGGTTTTAAACCCTTCCTCAGGTTATCTCCTACCAAATACCAAAATTATTAACAGATTCGATTATTTTAACTGTTGCTTTTCTGGCATCAGATTTGGGAACTCCTGCTTCCTTGTTTAAGGATTGAGTAAAAAAAGTACTTAAAGTTTCAAGAACATCCGGAAGATGATAAAAAACAAGAGAAAAATTAGCACCAGTAGGATTTAGAACTGTAAATGAGGAGTATGTTATCAAAGGATTTTTACTTACCATGACTTTTGTTTGATTACTGGAGTTAAATATTTCTAATTCAGAAAATCTTTGAGGGACATTATGTTTTTGATCTCTAAGATACGGTTCTTCGTATTTTTTTGAATAAGTTGCCGGTTCAACGAGAACAAACAATTTATTTCCATCAGTTTGGAATGTAAGTCCCTCTTCTGTTGCGTAAATACTTTTTACTCCACTATAGGCAACAATTTCATAAATTGAGTATTTACTGCTTTCACCAAAAAAAGATGATACAATGTAGCCTTCATCTTTGGGTAACTTGCCATCCTTAAATGCTTGAAACAAATCTAATGCTTTTATTGCCATTTTGATATCTCCTATATTTGAATTATAGTTAAAAATGTAATGAAATAGCAAGAAATTTATTTATTTTTATACTCCATTGCTCTTGAAAAAAATTGTTCTGCAAAATCATCAACACCTTTAGCCTTATAAATCATTGCAATATTATGATAAATTCTCCAATCATCTGATTTTTCGTTAAGTGTTTTTCTAAACACTTTTAATGCTGTGTCATATTCTTTATTTTTAAAACATAAAACACCTTTAATAAGGAGTAAATTAATAGTGGGAGTCTTTATATATTCAAGTGCTTGATTTATCAGTTTAATTGCTTCATTCCTTCTTCCTGAATGATCCAGACAATATACAAGAGATTGCAGTACAATAACATTTTCAGGATTTTTTAATAAAATCTGCTTATATATAAAAATTGCATTAACCCAATTCTTTGTAAACCGATATGAATTTGCCAGCATTCTTAATAGTTTTATGTTATTTGGTACTGACTGAAGAAATTTATTAATTTCAACAATTGTTTCTGAAAAATTATTTTCTTTATATAAAAGTATTGCGTATTCAATATTTCGATTTAAATCAAAAGATAAGTCCAAATAATTTTTGTATGAATCCATAAGTTTGATTTTATTATCTGCTCTTTTATAAAAATCTATTAAATACAAATAAGCTTCTACAAAGTTATTGTTAATTTTTATTGCTTTTAAAAACCATTTTTCTGCTAAATCATCTAAATCGGCTTTTAAGTACTCCTGACCCAGTGCTGTAAATAAATAACAATCCGGTTTGTTATTTCTTATTTCATTCTGAATAACAGGAATGGTATCTTCAGTATTATAATCTAATTTACTCATACACAAGGCAGTGTAATAGGAACTTATAGAATTATTTGGATCACTAATATTTATTTTCTTAAGTTCCTGCATCATACTTTCATAGTCCTTGTTTAACCAAAGTATCAGGGATAAACCATACCGCCCTTCAATGATAGTTCTATCAAGTTTTATTGCTTTTCTATAATGGTTTTCAGCAACATTCAGTATATTCAATTCACGGTTAACCTCACCCAGGAACATGTGTAATTCTATACTCTTATTATCGTTGTGAAGAGCTAAATTGCCATAATATAGAGCTTTGTTAAACTTTTTTTGATTGAAAAATTGATAGGCTAAATAAATATTTTCATCAATATCAGGTTCAATATCTAATTTTTTTAATTCTTCTACAGCAATATTTGTATTCCCGACTTTATGTAAAAGAACAGCTCTTCTATATAGTAAAAGCTTATCATTCGGTGAAAATTCCAGTGCCTTTTCATAATATTCCAATGCTTTGTTATAATTATTGTTTTGCCTTTCTATCATTCCCAAATAGATATAAGGCAGTATACTTTTAAAATTATTTTCAATTAGAAAAATAAACATTTGAGATGATAATTCAATATTTCCGGACTTGAAATTATTAACAGCTCTTAAAAATAATGTCCCCAGATAGATTTTATATATACCAGTATCTATATTACTTGATTCAACTGCTTTACTTAGATAATTTAATGCTACATCAGATCTTCCGGATTTTAAATATGCAATTCCAAGAAACCCGTTAGCATGCATTGATTCAGGATGTGATAATACTGCTTTTTTTAAATAAAAAATTGAATTTTTCGAAAATCCTGAAGAAAGTAAAGATCTCCCCAGAAAAAAATTACCTGTGGAAGAATTTGGAGCAAGAGTAATGTAATGTCTAAGAACATGTATAGCATCATGCATTCTATTTAAACTATGATAACTTCTTCCTAAATACAGATATGCTTCCGGAAAATCACTTGTTTCTTTTGTAATATTTAATAATAATTCTGAAGCCTCCTCATACTTTCTACTTTTGCCTAATTTAATTGCTTCTTCAAATTTTAATTTAATTTTTTTATTTAACATTATACTATTTAACTCTTTTTTCATTTTTTCATCAATAAGAAAACATGTTTGCTTTGACAAAACAGATTAAATCTGAAATTATTAACTTATATCTATACAAGGCGAGCAAAGGAGTTTTTAAATGCATTCAGTTGTCATTGGTGCCCAATGGGGAGATGAAGGGAAAGGTAAAATTGTTGACTATCTTTCGGAAGAAGCAGATCTTGTTGTACGTTTTTCAGGTGGTGCTAATGCAGGTCATACAATTGTAACAGGTGAAATTACATATAAACTCCATCTAATACCTTCTGGTATAGTTTATCCAAATACAAAAGTAGTTTTGGGTACTGGAATGGTTATTGATCCTGAATCATTATTTAATGAACTTGAAACAATAACCAACCAGGGTATTTCGTGGGAAGGAAGAGTTTTTATTTCCGATAGAGCACATCTTGTTATGCCATCTTATAAGAAAATGGATGTTGAACTTGAAAAAGGAAGAAGATCTCCTATTGGAACCACTGGCCGGGGGATTGGTGTAACATATTCACAAAAGGCTCAAAGAGAAGGTATACGAATATGTGATCTGGGAGACAGCAATTTTTTATCAACTTTATCAGAAATTGAATTGCAATTTTTAAATCCCTATATTGATCGTATAAAAAAGATGATGATCGATTTAGCCTCATTTATGGATGAATATAAGGATAAAAAAGTACTTTTTGAAGGTGCTCAGGGAATTCTTCTTGACCTTGATATAGGAACATATCCATTTGTTTCATCCGGATATGCTGCTGCTGCAGGAGCTGCTCTTGGCGGAGGTATTGGACCTGGTTCTTTAGATAAAGTTTTTGGTGTTTTTAAGGCATATTCCACCCGGGTAGGAAATGGTCCTTTCCCAAGTGAATTCCTTAGAGAGAGAGATGGAGAACTTGAAGATTATATTCGGGATTTGGGAAGGGAATACGGAGTTACTACTGGCAGGCCACGACGATGCGGTTATCTTGATCTTGTTGCATTAAAATATGCCTGTAGAACAAATTCTATAGATCAGCTGGTTTTAACACATATTGATGTTTATGATGAAATAAAAGATATTCAAATTTGTGTTGCATATGAAGTTGATGGACAGGAAATTGTCAACTTTCCATCTTCAAGAGATATTCTTGAAAGAGCAAAACCTATTCTGAAGAATTTTAAAGGCTGGGTTGAGAATATATCAAATGTTAAAGAATATGGTAATTTACCCAAAAATGCACAGGATTATATTAAATTCATAGAAGATTATACNAATACTCCTGTTGGAATTGTATCTGTTGGTTACCAAAGAAAACAAACNATGATGAGAACAAGCCTTTGGACAAAATAATTATTTTAGATTTTGGATCCCAGACAACTCAGTTAATTGCAAGAAGAATAAGGGAACTTGGTGTTTTCTGTGAAATATATGCCGGGGAATCAATTATTACAAAAGAATTATTAAATAATACAAAAGGTATAATATTATCTGGTTCTCCTTTTTCTGTTTATGAAAAAGGAGCACCAAAACCTGATAGAAACGTTTTTTTAACAGGTTTACCTGTTTTGGGAATATGTTATGGGTTCCAGCAGATGACAGTTGCCCATAACGGTAGAGTTGAACAATTAAATACCAAAGAATATGGGAAAGCTCCTGTTTCTATTTTAAAGAACTCTGAATTATTAAATGGAGTTCCTGATGGGTTTGTATCGTGGATGAGTCATGGTGACAGTATTGATACACTAGGAGAAAGTTTCGATCTTACTGCTATATCAGAAAATCATCCAGCTGTAGCTATTAATAAAAACCTAAACCTATATGGACTCCAGTTTCATCCGGAAGTAAGTCACTGTGATTTTGGTGTTGAAATAATAAGCAATTTTATTTTTCGTATTTGTAAATCAGATAAAAGCTGGAATATGAATATATTTATGGATCAAAAATCTGTAGAAATTAGAAAAAAAGTAGGCAATAACAAAGTTTTGTTATTGATTTCAGGAGGTGTTGATTCTTCTGTTGTTGCAGGGATGCTTTTAAAAATCCTGCCTCCACAAAATATATACCTTATGTACATTGATACAGGTTTGATGAGAAAAAATGAAACTGCGGAAATTGAAGTTTATCTAAAAAGTCTTGGTGCAGAAAACATCCAGATTGTAAGTGCTTCTAATATTTTTCTTACTAAGCTGAAGGGTGTTTCTGATCCTGAGAAGAAAAGGGAAATCATAGGAGATCTTTTTATTAAAATACAGGAAACTGAACTACCTGAAAATCTATCAGATAATTACTTTCTGGCACAGGGGACACTTTATACAGATCTTATTGAATCAGGAAAAGGAGTGGGTGTAAAAGCTAAAGTAATAAAATCTCATCATAATGTCCGGTCTCCATTAGTAGAAGCAAAACGTAATTCAGGACTAATTATTGAACCATTGGATAAACTTTTTAAAGATGAAGTTAGACTCCTGGGTCTTAGTTTGGGTATTGATAAGCGAATAATTTCACGTCATCCATTTCCCGGCCCAGGTCTTGCAGTAAGAATTATTAGTGATATTACTTCTCGTAAGGTGAAAATTCTTCAGGAAGCAGATGCGTTATATATTGCTGAACTTAAAAAAAGAGGACTATATGATAAAATATGGCAGGCTTTTTGTGTATTATTACCTGTTAAATCTGTAGGGGTTACAGGGGATGCAAGAGAATATGGTTATGTCCTTGCATTAAGAGCTATTACAAGTGTAGACGGAATGACTGCAGATGTATATCCTTTTAATACAACTGATCTATTGGAAATATCATCTTTGATTACAAATAACATCCCTGAAATTGGCAGAGTAGTTTATGATATTTCAAGCAAACCACCTGCAACTATTGAATGGGAATAGTATAATGAATAAATATGGATATTTTAGGGTTGCAGCAGCAAGACCTGTAACTGAACCAGTAAATATTAAAAAAAATACAAAAAATATTATTGCACTCATGAATGAATCTTCTGAGAAAAAATGTGATATCTGTGTTTATCCTGAACTGTCAGTTACATCCTATAACTGTGGAGAACTTTTCAGACAAAAAACTCTTCTGGATGAAGCGCTCAACTCCATTTTAGAAATTGTTCAATCCAGTGATAATTTATACGGAATACATATAATTGGATTCCCGTATGCAGAAAATGGTCAATTATTTAACTGCAGTGCTGTAATATCGCATGGAAATATTTTGGGTATAGTTCCTAAAACTTATATTCCAAATAATAATGAATACTATGAAAGCAGATGGTTTAGTTCTGGTTTAAATTTAAAAATACATAATACTTTTATAGACCATAAAGAAATACCTTTTGGGACTGATTTAATATTTTGCAGTAAAAATAACAAACTTGAATCATTTGGTGTCGAAATTTGTGAGGATCTCTGGTCAATAATCCCACCAAGTTCATCTATGGCTTTAGCTGGCGCTTCAATTATTCTAAATTTATCTGCAAGTACAGAAATACTGGGAAAAGCTTCATACAGGAAAAACCTGGTTAAACATCAATCGGCATCCCTTATTGGTGCGTATGTATATTGTTCAGCAGGAGTAGGGGAATCAACAACTGATACCGTTTGTAGTGGACATTCAATAATTGCTGAAAATGGTAGAATACTGCAGGAAAATGAAAGGTTTACAAGAGATACTAATATTATTTTTTCTGAAGTAGATCTGGAATATATTCAACATGAAAGATTAAACAATACAACGTTTTCACAAAGTGTTGTTAATAATATAAAAACCTCACAATTCAGAAAAATTTATTATAGTTCAGAACAAATTACAGATTTTAATCTTGTAAGAGATGTAGACCCTTATCCATTTATTCCAGGAGACCTAAAAGCCCTTGGAGAAAGATCCAGAGAAATACTAAATATACAAAGCACTGGTCTTGCTACACGAATGAACAACAGTAATATACATAAAGCAGTCCTTGGTCTTTCTGGCGGGCTTGATTCTACCCTTGCATTGTTGGTTACTTTGGAAGCTTTCAAAAAATTGAAACTGGATTTTACTGGAATATATTGTATAACAATGCCTGGATTTGGAACAACAAAAAGAACGAAGAATAATGTAGTTCAATTATGTGATGAATTAAATATATCTTTAGAGGAAATTGATATAACAGATGCGTCATTGCAGCATTTTAAAGATATTGGCCATGATAACAAAGTTCATGATATAACTTATGAAAATACCCAGGCCAGGGAAAGAACTCAAATACTTATGGATAAAGCAAATCAGTTAAATGCTTTAGTCATTGGAACAGGAGATCTTTCAGAACTTGCTTTAGGATGGTGTACTTATAATGGTGATCATATGTCCATGTACTCAGTTAATAGTGGAGTTCCTAAAACACTTGTTAAGTTTCTAATTGAATATTATGCAGATTCTGTTGCAGGAAGTAAGTCTAAAGACATTCTTAATGATATTATTGCTACTCCTATATCTCCTGAATTATTGCCTCCTGGAAAAGATGGCCAAATAACGCAAAAAACAGAAGATAATATTGGTCCCTATGAACTTCATGATTTCTTTCTTTTTAATGGTATTAGATGCGCCTTTAGCCCTGATAAGGTATATTTTCTTGCTGAAATTGCATTTAAATCAAAGTATAGTTCAGAAATAATCTTGAAATGGCTGAAGATTTTTTATCAAAGATTCTTTACACAACAGTTTAAAAGATCAGCATTACCTGATGGACCAAAGGTGGGAACACTGTCTCTATCACCCCGGGGTGACTGGAGAATGCCCAGTGATGCCAATGGGTCTTCCTGGTTTGAACGGCTTACAAAAAAAGATAATTAAATCTGATATAGTTTACATCAGTTCCATCTATCTATGGGTACTTTTATAGGCATAGAATAGGATCTGTATCCTGTTGCATTGTAAACAGCGTTAGCAATTGCCGGTGCAGTAATCTCCAATGCCGGTTCTCCAATTCCTTTAGCCCCTGTAGGTGAATTGGGATCAGCATTTTCAATAATTATTGCTTTCATTTCCGGAGAATCACCAGCTTTTGGTATTTTATATTTATTTAGATTCAGAGGTTGAATAAATCCATCTATACATTCTATTTTTTCAGTTAAAGCCATTCCCATCCCCTGAACTATACCGCCATATATTTGACCTTCTACCATATCTTTATTAATGGCTTTCCCAATATCATGTGCAGCAGTAACTTTAAGAACCTTTACTTTACCTGTTTTCCTATCCACTTCAACTTCTGCAGCCTGGCAACTGTAAACATATGTAAAATATGCATCTCCCTGACCTGTTTCTTCATCCCATGTTACCGAAGGTGCCTGAAAATATCCAAAAGCAAATGGGAAAACTTTTCTGGAATGCAAAATACGTACAGCTTCATCCCAGGGTAGTTTATAACCATCACGACCCCAAAGATGATCATCTTTAAAAACAACCTCCCTGGGTAGACAACGTAATTTATCAGACAGGTTTTGGGTCATGATATCTTTTAATTTTATTACAGCATCCTTTATTGCTCCCCCTCCCATAAGGGTTCCCCTGGAAGCAACTGTAGTCCCGCTATCCGGAATATTTGATGTAGATGGGGTTGCATAGAATATTCGATCAAGTTTAACACCCAGCTGCTCAGAAAGCATAATATTCATAGCGCTTTCTGCACCCTGTCCATTTTCAAAGATACCTGTTGAAAGAACAATAGATCCATCAAATTGGCAATTTACCGTACAGCTCGCAAAGTCCATACCTTCAGCACCAATACTTGAACCTCTATAAGATGCTGCAAGACCAATACCATAGAATTTTTCATTATTGCCCTTACCATAATCATTTTTTTTAAATTTTGCATAAAAACCAGATGATTCAACAACAGAATCAATTACCTGATGAAGGCTGACTTTATGAGTATCAAGAACCTGACCTGTAATAGTTGTGGAACCATCAATAACACCATTTTGTTTTCTAAAAGCAATAGGATCCATTTGGATTTTTTCTGCACATATATCCATCATTTGTTCAATGGCAAAATTACTTTGCGGAGCCCCAAATCCTCTAAAAGCACCTGTAAAACTATTATTAGTAGCTACACCATAAACATCAGTATTTACATTTGGAACCATATAGGGGCCGCAGCTTTGAGCAGTAGATCTCCAGGTTAACCATGGAGTAGTAGAGGCAATTGCTCCTGAGTTAGCTAATATATAGCAATTAACTGCTTTAATATTCCCATTTTTATTTATTCCATATTTGTACTTAATATCATAAGGTACTCTTTTATAACTTTCTTTTATTGACCATTCTCTTGTATAAATCATTCTTACAGGTCTATTGATAAGAGTTGCAGCAAGAGCTGTTCGTGCACAAATCATAGCAGCTGTATCATCTTTACCACCAAAACTCCCACCTACAGGATGAGAAAAAACTTCTATTTGGGAAATGGGTATTCCTAAATGACTACTAACAAATCTTCTTGTACTAAATGGATGCTGCATACTTCCATAAACTTCAATTCCGCCATTTCTTTTTGGTATACAAATAGAACCTTCAGTTTCTAAATAAGCATGTTCAACCAGAGGAGTGTGAAATTCTTTTTCAATAATGTAATCACATTCGTTAAATGCCTTTTCAATATCACCTTTTCTTACTTTATGATGACAAATTATGTTTTTAGCAAACTCTTCATGAATAAGTGGGGCCCCATCCTGAATAGCTTCATTGGAATCCAGAATAATTGGTAGTTCTTCTATCTCCAACGTAATAAGTTTAGATGCAGCAATTGCAGCTTCTTCTGTTTCAGCTATAACAAGAGCTATTACATCTCCCTCATAACGTATTTTATCCTGAACGAGAATACTGTAATCCTGAAATATTTGACCTGATTTAATTTGTCCGGGAACATCTTTCCATGTAACTACTTTTATAACACCTGGGTAATTTTCTGCTTCCTTAAAATTTATATTATTTAATTTTGCATGGACATAACCTGAATAAACAGGAATACATCTTGCTTCATTATAAAATCTAAAATCATCTACATAATATGCACGTCCGGTAACTTTAGAATAAGAATCATTCCTGTATGCCATTTTATTAGTATCCATATTACCTCCTGATATTAAAACAGTATAATTCATAATACCAAATAATAAAAGCTATAAATTGATAAATACGTAAATATATTACCTTAATATTGCAAAATAAACAAATATATCAATTATAAAGTATATAAATATCGATGAATATTTTTTTTGAATAATTACATAGATTTTATCATCTGTATAATTACTTGATAATTGATACTCTCTCTAAATATAATACTAAAAATAATTATCATTATCAATTAGTAGATTTACTAATGGGAAAAAATGGGTTTGTTAGATTTCTAATCCTTCATCATTTCATATATTTCCTCAAATTTTTTATCATTAGCTAAAAATAAATTAAAAATTTCAGATCCAAATACTTCCTTACCAGAAATCCCTGTTCTATCATCTTCCTTTAGAATAGAAACAGTTTTTTCATGAGAAAATGCAGGTTTGTAATGTCGTGGACTTCTAAGAGCATCGTACTTATCTGCTAAGGATACAAATAATGCTTCTAAAGGAATATTTGATTCTTTAGGGGGTGTAAAGGATAAATAATCAGAATAATGTCTGCTTTTTAAGTCAACATATTTTCCAGTAGAATCTATTATAGAGGGATAACCCTTCCCATTCCACATTTGATGGTGATTCAGGGCAATATGATATGCCATATCAAATTTGTACTCCTTTAATGATGAACTCATCATTTTAAGAATTATTTGAGCACCATAAATTGGATGCATATTAAGTTCCAATCGTTCTTTATCACTCAGCTTTCTTTCCAGTTTAATAATATGAGGCATTGCTACTTTTCCAATGTCATGTACAGAAGCTACCTGGCCAATTGCAGTACAAAATTTTTCATCCATTCCATATAATTCTGCAACTAATCTTGAAAAGGTATTTACTCTTTCCAAATGCTTTCCTGTCATTTCATCACTAAACTCAGCAGAAGCACACAATCCATCTATTGACTGCATAAACTTTCTATCGTTTTTTATTGCAAGTTCAACAAGTGAATGAGTAACCATTGCTGTATCAACAAAGGCTTCCATAGATAGATTATCATCTTTTGTAATTTCTCCAATCTTATTAAATGCAATAATTGATAAACTGCCGCTGTGATAATTAATAAAATTACTAATTGAGTCCCCAATGAATTTTTTTACTCCATTATCAAAAGGATAGGCCGTTTCAAATTCTCTTTGCGAATTATAATCACTGCTTTTTGCAGATATGACTTTTGAAATTCTTCTGGATAAAAGGACAGGGGCCAGTGAATCCACTGAAATATTAAAAGGTTCAGAAATAATCATACCAGATTCAAACTTTCTAAACCTGTAACCCTCAAAAATATCATCTTTTACTTCCATTATAACTATCGAAGTATAATTATAATTAAATATTAGTCCGGCAAGTCTCATATAAATATCATTATCTATTACAAGTTCATCCAATGAATCAATAATCTGATTATTAAATTCTCTTATAGATTTAAGATTTTTGTCATACTCTATCCTTGTTGAAATATCAGTGAACCAAACAAGCAAATCTCCACAATCATCAGGTTGAGATATTTTTATACTATACCATTTTTCTGTTACAGGTGAATAACAGGATTTAACATTAAGCTTTTCCAAAGAACAATCATCAGGATGTCCAAAAAATTTAAAAATAGTATTAATATTATTTTCTTTAAATAGTTTGAAAGTATTTCCTGTTGATTCAAGAATTCGTCCATCTTTATTCATAAGAAATGCAGGGTCAGCTCTTTTATCAGGTAACTGCATTAATCTTTCTTTTTTACGATGCTGAAATTTTACTATTGATTTAGAAAAAACCTGCACAAATAATGGTACAATAAATGGTATAGGACTGATAAACACAGAAATATTCTGAGAGAATCCAATAATTAAACCTACAATAAAAGCCAATAGATAGTTTGTAGGGGATATTAGTTCTTTACCTGCATAACGTAGATAGATTGCTAAAATATTCATTATTGAATACTATACTATTTTACTCATTAGTAAAAAGGGGTAGGGGAATATGAAAATAGCTGTAGGAATAAGTGGTGGGGTTGATTCTTCAGTTGCAGCATACCTTTTAAAAAAAGAAGGACATGATGTTATAGGTATTTGGATGAATTTATTTAACAATATTTCCCTCTCTGAGGATGCAGAAAAGGTATGTAAATTTCTTGAAATACCATTTTACAAAATAAACCTGGAATCTGAATATAAAAATATTGTTATCAATTATATAAAGAGTGAATATGCATCCGGGAAAACTCCGAATCCTTGTGTCATGTGTAATAAGGGTGTTAAGTTTGGTCTTTTTATTGAAAAAGCTTTATCTTTGGGAATTGATTTTGAAAAATTTGCAACTGGGCATTATTCTATTATTGAATATAACAAAAAAACAGATCGATATATTCTAAAAAAAGGAAGCCATAAAGGTAAAGATCAGGCTTACTTTTTATCTATGTTAAGTCAGAAACAATTAGGTAATATTATATTCCCTTTAGGAGGAAAAACAAAACCAGAAGTAAGAAAAATTGCAAAGGAAGCAGGCTTATTCACTAATAGTTCAAAAGAAAGCCAGGATTTATGTTCAGGTGATTATAGAGAGTTTATTGATAAATCAAAGGGTCCCGGTAATTTTATTGATGAAAATAGTCTTATTTTGGGAAAACATAAGGGAATTGAAAATTATACAATTGGTCAGAGGCGTGGTTTGGGAATTAGTTCCAGTACAGAACCATACTATGTAATTGGCATTAAACCGCTTAGCAATGAAGTTGTTCTGGGATTTAATAATGATCTCTTAAATAAAGGTATGTTAGTTTACAAATGCAATTGGATATCCTGCTCAAAACCTGTTTTTCCTATGACTGTAGATGCAAAAATAAGATATAGGGATAATGGTGCACCTGCAATATTAACTGAAAGCGAAGGTAATCGAGTTGAAGTAACTTTTTTTGATGAGAGAAGAGCAGTTACGCCAGGTCAGGTGGCTGTTTTTTACGAACAGGATACTGTTGTTGGGTCGGGAATTATAGAAAAAGGATTTTGATTTTAATAAAATTAGCTGTATCATTAATAATAAGGAGTAATCTATGTTTTACAAAAAAGAACAAGGCGGATATAAAGAACTAATTCCAGGAGTAAAACTTAAAACACTTACCTTCGGTGATAAAACTCTCTTATCTGAATTCAAAATTGAACAGGGCAATTCCCTTCCTAAGCATCATCATACATGTGAACAAACGGGTTATCTTGTTTCCGGTTCAATGCTTCTTACTATAGGTGATGAATCGTTTGAAGTGAGTCCTGGTGACAGCTGGGCTATTCCCTCCGATATTGTGCACAGTACAGCAGCTGTGGAGGATTCTATAATAGTAGAAGTCTTTTCTCCGGTACGAAAGGAATATTTACCTGAAAATTTGGCATAAATAGTTATTCGAATAATTATTTATCTATAAATGAATGTAAATAAAAAAAACGGTAGATAAACTACCGTTTTTTTTATTTGAGCGAGAGAAGGGAATTGAACCCTCGACATCCACCTTGGCAAGGTGGAGCTCTACCGCTGAGCTACTCTCGCATGAGATATTTTTAAACAATTATTTAAATTTTGTCAATGAAAATTTTAAAATGTATGGTATAATCCAAATCATGAATAAAATAGTTACTTTAATAATAGTTTTTGCAATAGTAAGTATAAATATTTATGCCAATGGTGAAAAAGAACCTGTAAGTGTTGAATTTAAAGGCACAATAGAGTTTTTAAGTGGAGAAGTTTTATTAAACGGAGCAAAGGCAGAGTCAGGAGATAAAGTTTTAACAAACGATATAGTTGAGACTGGGAAAAACTCACTATGTGATATTGTATTTAACCGCTCTAATATCATTAGAATGGAAGAAGAAACTATACTAGAAATCAATTGGGCAAAAAGTAATATAAATTTAAAAAAGGGATCAATTAGTTCAATTTTTGAAAATATAAGTGCTTTTCTTACCCAAAACAATAATTTTCAAATTTTAACTCCTTCAGTAACTGCGGGAATTAGAGGAACATCATTTTATATCAAAGTTGAAGATGAACTGAATACTTATATTTGTGCCTGTAACGGTTCTTTAGAACTATCCAGTAACAATAACGAAAATTTTATATCCAAATCTAACCATCATAAAGCCTTTAGATTTACAAAATCCGGTGATAATGTTGAAATTGAATCAGCTTTGTTACTTTATCATAATGATTCATCTATGAATGCAGTTGCTAAAAATATTGGTTTTACAATCGATTGGGAATCCCCTTTAAAATATTAAATAAGTTCTAAAAAGTATTTTAATTTAAAAAAGTATTCTTACTTGACATAATTTTCTAAAACTATTATGTTCATCGAATCAGAAAATGCCGCCTTAGCTCAGCTGGCCAGAGCACGTGACTTGTAATCTCGGGGTCGTCAGTTCGAATCTGACAGGCGGCTTGACTTAAGCATTTTCTATATGTTAATGTTCTTTGTGTTTTGGGGAGGTTCCCGAGTGGTCAAAGGGGGCAGACTGTAAATCTGTTGGCTACGCCTTCGAAGGTTCAAATCCTTCTCTCCCCATAGGATCTTTCCTTTCGGAAAGATCCTTTTTTTATGCCCGCTGATAAAACAGGAAGGTGGCTTTGATTTGACTGAATGTTTTTACGAAAATGGTCTGAATTTTGAGTGTACTCAATGTTCTAAATGCTGTCGTTTTGATCCTGGCTATGTCTTTCTTTCATATAATGATCTGGATCGTTTAATTAAATTCTTTAAGACATCAGAAACTGAATTTATAGATAAATATTGTCGAAAAGTAGATATGGGTGATAAAAATCGACTTAGCCTTCTGGAAAAAGAAAATTTTGATTGTATTTTTTGGAGTAACGGTGGTTGTGAAATATATGAAGCCAGGCCACTTCAATGCCGAAGTTATCCCTTTTGGAAACCTTTTCTTATTAATAAAAAAGCCTGGGATGCTGAATCTGAATCCTGCCCGGGCATGAATCAGGGGGTGCTTGTAAATAAAGAAAAGATAGAAGATTGGATTCAGCAAAGAGATAATGAAAAGTATATTTTATTATAAATATAAATATTTGGAGAAACAAATATGAAAATCAAGTTTTGGGGAGTTCGTGGTTCTATTCCAACACCGTTATCATCTAATCAGATACAAAGAAAAATTTCTGCTGTTGTGCAAAGAATCCAGGAAAAAGATTTAAAATCTCCTGAAACCAGAGAAACCTTTTTAGCGTCCTTACCAGAAAATATATTTGGTACTGTAGGTGGAAACACTACCTGCGTTGAAGTTCGGCTTAATGATGATACAATGATTATCTTTGATGCTGGTTCAGGTTTAGCCCGTTTAGGAAATCACTTATATCATAAGAATGATTTTATCAGAAACTATCATATATTTTTCACTCATTTCCATTGGGATCATATACAGGGATTACCCTTTTTTTCACCTCAGGTATTTAACCCGGAATGTGTTATAAATTTCTACAGTCCAGTACCTGAATTTAAGGAAATTTTGAGTGGTCAAATGAAAAATCCATATTTCCCTATAACTATTGATATGTTCAGTAAAAGCATAAACTACAATGTCCTTAAAAATAAAAGTATTGATATTGGAAATTCAAAAATTACCTGGCGAAGAATGAAACATCCAGGGGGATCTTTTTCTTATAAAATAGAAGAAAATTCAAAAACAGTAATTTTTTCTACAGATACAGAGCTTCAGGATAGTGATTTTGAAAAAAACAATAACAATATTCAATTTTATAAAGACAGTGATCTTATTATTCTAGATAGTCAGTACACCCTTGATGAAGCAATTGAGAAATATGATTGGGGACATTCATCTTACAGTCTTGCAGTTGATTTTGCATCTGCATGGAATATTAACAAGCTCGTTTTATTTCACCATGAACCTCTTTATGATGATAATAAAATGGATAGTATTTTTAAATCTGCAAATTGGTATAAAAAATATCAACAAAATTCTGATATCGAAATTATTCTGGCCCGTGAAGATCTTGAGATTTCCCTATAATGCATATTGATGGTAACGATTTAATTTCAATTTATCTTCTTTTAAAACAAAATGATGAAAAACTCGATAATATACAGCAATCTATACTATATAAAATTGAAAAAGAGATATTTAGATCCCTTTCAATAGAAGAATTGGAATCTATAGGAGATTTATATGCAAAGAAAGTTGATGTTCTTCGGAAAAAGCTGTAAATTTAGTATTATGAAAAATAATATTATAATTAAACTAACAGCAATTACTATTTATTTTATTGTGTCTTCTACAGTTCCAATTTTAGCAGAAGACGGCAGTAGAACAAAAGAATTTTATTCTCCTTATTTTATTGCAGGCAATACCAGTGTCACAAATTTGTTATCACCACAATCTGAAGCTGTTAATCCTGCTTCAGGAGCACTTACTCAAAGAGTTACTTTAGATCTAAGTTATCTTGGTATTTTGGGCGAAGACAGCTCTATCAGCGGTTATAAGGGACATGGAATAAATATAGGGAATACAATTCCAACAAAAGCTGGTGTTTTCAGCTGGTCAGGACATTATTTATACTCACCTTTTTTATCTATTATGGCAGATCCCACCTTTTCTATTAATAGTTCATTTTCCAAAGCACTTTATCCTGATTTTCTGGTTGGAGCAGGTTTAAAAATAGCCGGCTCTCTTGAACCGGGAATGGCGGCAATGGCTGATATTGGTGTTATCTCATTAGTTGGTAATTTAGGTCCATTTAGTGATTTTAAATGGGGTCTGGTTTTACAGGATCTTGGATATTCTGAAATTACTAAAGCATATCCTGAGCCTTTTTCAATAACTGGCGGTGTTAGTGCAAATTTACTTGATTCAGAGTCATTTGTAATAAATGGAACTGCTGATCTTGGTTTTATTGGATTAGCTGATTTTAAGTCAGTTTTACTGACTCTGGGTACAAATATAACTTTCAACGATATTTTTACTTTCAATATTGGAACAAGGATTGATTCATATGATTTGTTTGATAAGAATTCGTATAGTTTAATACCTTCATTTGGGTTCCACTATTCTTTTAAAACTGATATCAAAGAAGATAGTAGTTTTCTGGGTATGTCTGAAAGAGGTTGGAATAAAAGTGAGGTTAATATTCAATCAGGAATTGCTCCAATATCTGATAATGTATGGGCAGCAGGTATTGGTGCCAATATACCCCTGGGTTTGATTGATAATACACCGCCTGTAATAATCCTGGATATATCAGGATTTGAAACAGAAGAAATACAGGATAATAGCACAGATAATGAAAGTAATTCCGAACCTTTAAGCCTGAATTCAGATAAAAAATTAAATACTAAAACACATCCTGTAAAAACATTGGTCTTTAACAGATCATTTACCAATAAATCTGATAATAAAGACTCTATCATTGTCAAAGATATTGATACAGAAACATCAAAATATAAAGGCAGATATGATAAAAGATACCTGGATTCCGGTATTTCTTTTTATATTTCCCCTAATAATGATGGTGTAAAAGATGAACTTATTTTTCCAATTAATATATCAGACTCAAGATATTTAAAAGGCTTTAGGTTTATTATCAAAGATTCAGAAGGAAATATTGTAAGAGAAATACGAAATAAAGAAAAAAGAGTTGAAAATCAGGGTTTTATTGGTTTTTTTGACAGACTTTTTTCTGTAGAAAGCGGCATTGAAATTCCTGAAGAGTTTAGATGGGATGGGTTGAATAATGAAGGTAGTGTTATAAATGACGGTCTCTATTATTTTTCTGTGGAAGCATGGGATGATAATGGTAATTTAGGTAGTTCTGATAGATATGCTATTGTATCTGATTCAGAACCGCCCCGGCTGGAATTATCAGAACCAGATGACGATCAGAAGATATTTTCTCCAAATGGAGATGGTAATAAAGATATCATAAGTATATTTCAGACTGGTTCAAATGAGGATCTTTGGGAAACTGCAATATTAGACTCTTCTGGTAATAATATTAAAAATATCAATTTTCTAGAGGCAGTTCCAGAAGATGTATTCTGGGATGGTCTGGATAATAATGGGGATATGGCACCTGACGGGGTTTATAAATATGAAGTAAAATGCCTTGATCGTTCAGGTAATTCATTTAGTATGGAAGTTCCCAATATAATTAAAAACACAGAAGCGACCCCAATAACCCTGCAAATAGACAAATCATATATTAGTCCTAATAACGATTTGATTCTTGATTCCTTAACATTCAAACCCAACATACCGGTAAAAAATGGAATCCTTAGTTGGAATATAAATATTCTGGATAACTCTGGAAAGATACGACGTTCTATATTAGGAGAAGAAATTGTTCCTGATAGTATTATTTTCGATGGTAGAGATTCTCTGGGAATAAGACTTGAAGAGGGTGTATACAGCAGTATAATTGATGTACTTTATCAAAACGGTAATCATCCGGAATCCAAGTCACCTGTTTTTACAATAGATATAAGTTCTCCTCTTGCAACTGTAAAAAGTAATAATTCAATTTTTTCACCAAATGGAGATGGACTTAAAGATCAAATTATTTTTTATCAGGAATCCAGTACAGAAATTAGTTGGACTGGATTGGTAAAATCTGAAAGTGGTAAAATAATTGATGAATTTCAATGGCTTACTGCTGCTGACTCAACAGTAACCTGGAATGGAACACTTCCTGATGGAAAGTTAGCTCCTGATGGGATTTATACGTATCAGTTGATTTCAATTGATAGAGCAGGGAATGCGGGGCAATCCGAACCTGTATCGTTTTCTTTAAACACTGAAGAAACTCCTGTGATACTAACAGCTGACATGCAGTATTTTTCTCCAAATAATGATTCTATACAGGATATGGTGACAATTATTCCTGAGCTTAAAGTAAAGGAGGGAATTTCCTCTTATTCCCTTGATATCCTCGATAAAAACTCTACCATTGTTCGAAATTTTTCCGGAGGTTCAAATCTACCCGAAAAATTTATATGGAATGGTATTAAGTCTGATGGCAGATTAGCTGAAGATGATGCTTATAAAAGCAAACTTACAATTATCTATACAAAAGGGAATAACCCGGTAGCAATATCTCCTGAATTTATTATTGATACAATTCCTCCGAAGCTTTCAATTTCTACAAAATATAATCTTTTCTCTCCGGACTCCGATGGTAAAAAAGATTTTATCGATATTACTCAAACTACAAGTTCTGAAGATCTCTGGCAGGCTGAAGTTAGATCTATAGATGGAGTTCCTGTAAATACTTTTTTCTGGAAGGGTAATGCAGAAGATTTGAAATGGGATGGTAAAGATGAAGAAGGCAATTTATTACCTGACGGTAGATATACTTATTCAATTTTTTCAAGTGATAAAGCCGGAAATAAATCTTCTGAAGAAATTACAAATATAGAATTGGATACAAAACCTACTACTATATTTTTAACAGTAAATGATAAATATCTATCTCCAACAGGAAATGGACTATTTGAAAATTTACAGTTTTCTACTATTGTCAACAATAAGATTGGTCTTAATTCATGGTCTTTAAAAATGGTTCATGAAAATGGAACAATAGAGAAGTTGTTTAGTGGGGATTCCAGTATACCAAAAACTATTACATGGAATGGATTAAATGAAAGTGAGCAAATTATTGAAGGTAATTATTATGCAATTTTTTCTGCTCTTTACAACAAAGGGAATGAACCAGAAGTTCGTTCATCATTATTCAGTATTGATATTACTCCTCCAAAAGGCTTAATTGATCTTTCACCAGTTCCCTTTTCTCCAGACAATGATGGTGTTGATGATGAAATGACAATAGGTCTAAATGTGTCTGATACAAGTGGTATAAAAAAATGGTCTTTTGAAATTAATGATCCGGAACAAAAATCTTTTAGAATATTCAGAGGAGAAGGTTCTCCTTCAGAAAAAATAATCTGGGACGGTAAATCTTCCACAGGTGAACTTGTTTATGCTGCAATGGATTACCCTGTAAAACTAAAACTTGAAGATAATTTGGGGAATTACAGTATTTATAAAGATAAAATACCTGTAGATGTCCTTGTTGTAAGAGAAGGGGATGTTCTTAAAATAAAAATTGCAAATATTTTATTTAAAGTAAATAGTCCGGATTTGCTTTCTGATAGCCCGGAAGTTATTGAACAGAATAAATTTATTTTAAACAGAGTAAGTGAATTATTAAATAAATATAGTACTTACAGAATAACAATTGAAGGACATGCAGTGTTAACCAGATGGGATAATCCTGCTGCAGCAGAAAAAGAAGAAGCTGAAGAACTTGGACCTTTGTCAGAACAAAGAGCTATTACTGTTCTTAATTACTTAACTCGTTTAGGAGTTCCTGAATCAAGAATGGATTCAAAAGGAATGGGGGGAACACAACCTCTTGTTCCACATAGTGATCTTGAAAACAGATGGAAAAACAGACGTGTAGAGTTTATTCTATGGAAAGACTAGATAATGAGAAAAGCTTTTAAATCACTTATTCTACTATTATTATTTTTATTGATTTTTTCTTTAGTTTTACTCGCCGGTATCAACTACTTAAATACCCCGTTGGGTGTTATAGGAGAGGAAAGTGTAATTTTCTCTATTCAAAAAGGGGATTCTCTTAATTATATTGCCAACTCACTGTATGATTCTAAATTATTAAAAAATTCATGGTCTATAAAATTATACAGTAAATTATTGAAAACTGATTCACAATTTAAAGTTGGTGTATATAGGCTTAACTCGAATATGACATTAGTTGAAATACATGATTATCTCGTAGAAGGTAAACAGCAACTTTTTAAAATCACAATACCTGAGGGTTGGACAAGTCATCAGATAGCTGATTATTTGGAAAAAGAAGAAATAACGAGTTCTTTGGATTTTTTAAAATCTATTAATTCTAAAGATTTAATATCAAAATATGCTCTTCAGGGTTATAATCTTGAAGGTTTATTATATCCTGACACATATCTTTTTCAAAAAAATTATCCTTCGGAAAATATTGTAAGTGTTATGGTTGATAATTTCTTTAATCATCTGGAAAAAATTAAACCAGATTATAAGGATATGGATACGAAGGTTCTTATGGATACTATAATACTTGCTTCTATTGTCGAAAGAGAATATAGAGATCCGGATGAAGCTCCTTTAATGGCAGGAGTTTTTTATAACAGACTTAAGCATAGTACTCCGATACCTCTCGGATCCTGTGCTACTATAGTTTATATTATTACTGATATTCAGGAAAAAGCTCATCCTGAGTTTATTTTATACAGTGATTTGGAAATTAAATCTCCATATAATACTTATCTTAATAGTGGGCTTCCACCAGGGCCCATATCAAATCCAGGAGAAGTTGCTTTAAAGGCTTCTTTTTATCCAGAGGAAAGTGAATTTTTATATTTTCTATTAAAAAATGCAGAATCCGGGCAACATATATTCACTAAAAATCTAAGTGATCATACTGCTGCATATAATATGTATATAAAAAGAAATTAGGATATTTATGTCTTTTGAACTTAAAAAACAGGAAATACTTGACAAAATAAGTATTGTGGAAGTAATTTCAGAATATTTAAGTTTAAAACAAAAAGGTGATAAGTATTGGGGATTATGTCCTTTTCATAACGAAAAAACTCCTTCTTTTTCTGTAACAGAAGATAAAAATATGTTTTATTGTTTTGGCTGCCACAAAGGTGGGAATACTTTTGATTTTTTAATAGAAATTGAAAATATATCATTCTTCGAAGCTTATAAGGAACTGGCAGAAAAGGCAGGAGTTGATGTTAGTAATCAAAAAGAAAGACCAGAAGACAAACAAAAAATTGCTTTAATCGAACTATATAATAAAATTGCCGGAAGTTTTAATTTTATTCTTCAAAATAAGCAATCAGCAAATAATTCAAGAGAATATTTAAATAGTAGAGGAATAAGTTTAGATACAATAAATACTTTCAAATTAGGATATGCACCTCCTGAACGTTTTTGGTTGTACAATTTCCTAAAATCTAAAAAATATTCAGAAGATTTTTTAGATAAATCAGGCATCTTTTCAAATAAAAACAAAAGAATAAGTTTATTTTCTAATCGTTTAATTTTTCCAATTATAAATGCTCAACAGGATACAATAGCTTTTAGTGGGCGAAAACTAAAAGAAAGTGATTGGGGTGGTAAATATATTAATTCTCCTGAAACACATATATATATAAAGGGCGAAACTCTTTATGGCATACATACAGCTGTCAAAGAAATACGAATAAAAAAGACAGTTTTTTTGGTTGAAGGGAATTTTGATGTTCTCGCTTTCCATCAGGCTGGATTAAATAATGTAGTGGCACCTCTGGGAACTGCATTTACAGAAAAACAGGCTAAATTTTTAAAAAGATATGCAAGTACATGTATTATTGTTTTTGATTCTGACAATGCTGGTATTGAAGCAACACTAA
>JGI24023J19991_10000307_pt1 | contig 38474 bp, 33 predicted proteins | sample Cruoilmetagenom1_FD_19991 | JGI IMG/M metagenome (IMG submission 19991)
GATGACATGCTGAGCATATTTCAACTTCAATATTTTTTGCTGTTGATTTTGTCTGAATCTCGTTACCACAGGCACATTTAATAGTTGTCATCTCATATTTAGGATGTATTCCAGCCTTCATTCTTTCCTCCGCTAATAATCTATCTATAATAAATTAATTTTTGTTCATTGATGTCAGGAACGCCTTTAATCAGTCTTACTCCAATATAAACCCATAATTGAAGTTTATATCAGAAACCCAAACTTGATATCATAAAACACAAAATCATTCTCCTGATATCACTAAGTATTCATGGATGCCAGGAACGCCTCATTATTCTTACTTTTACGCATTCTGTCAATGAGTAGTTCAATAATTTCCATATCATCCATAGGATTAATTACTTTCCTAAGGACCCACATTTTATTCAGTTCATCTTCACTTAAAAGAAGTTCTTCTTTCCTTGTACCTGATTTCTTGATATTAATTGCAGGATAAAGTCTTCTATCTGCCATTTTTCGATCAAGATTTATTTCCATATTACCAGTTCCCTTAAATTCTTCAAAGATTACCTCGTCCATTCTGGAACCTGTTTCAATAAGGGCTGTAGCAACTATGGTAAGACTCCCGCCATTTTCTATATTACGGGCAGCCCCAAAAAACCTCTTTGGTTTATGAAGTGCATTGGAATCAACACCACCGGAAAGTATTTTTCCGGATGTTGGAACAGTTTGATTATAAGCTCTGGCTAATCTGGTAATAGAATCCAATAAAATGACAACATCGCGTTTGTGTTCAACAAGTCTCTTTGCTTTTTCAATGACCATTTCAGCTACCTGAACATGTCGAGTCGCCTGTTCATCGAAAGTAGAAGCAATTACTTCTCCGTTTACACTCCTCCGCATATCGGTAACTTCTTCAGGTCTTTCATCAATAAGAAGAACAATAAGAAAAACTTCAGGATGGTTGGTAGTGATAGCATTAGCTACTTTCTGAAGAAGAATTGTCTTTCCTGTTCTGGGAGGACTAACTATAAGGCCTCTCTGACCTTTCCCTATAGGGCAAAAGAGATTAATAAGTCTAGTTGATACATTCCCATCAGGAGTTTCAAGATCAAGCCTATTTTCCGGGTATAGAGGAGTTAAACTTTCAAAAGAAACCCGTGACTGAGCAACAAGAGGTTCATCATCATTAACTTTTTCAACTCTAAGCATGGCAAAGAACCGTTCTCCCTCTTTTGGAGGACGAATCTGACCATAAACAGTATCTCCTGTCCGTAGAATAAATAAACGTATTTGGGACGGAGACATATAAATATCATCAGAACCAGGTAAGTAACTATTTTGAGGAGATCTGAGGAATCCATATCCATCAGGAAGTATTTCCAAAGATCCATAGGCATAAATTATACCTCCTTCCTGAGTATGGGCTTTTAAAATAGCAAAAATAACTTCCTGCTTCTTCATTGTCATTAATGTATCAAGACTTATACCAAGTTTTTCACCCATATCCCTCAAAACAGGAACTGTCATTCGGGAAAGATCATTAATGCTTAATTTCTCTTTATTCTGATTATCAACAGTTTTTGACCTGTTTCTCTGCCCCGGACGGGGTCTTGGTTTCCTTTTAGGAACTACTTTTCGAGGGGCTTCTTCTGTAGAAATACTATTATCATCAGCACTCGCTTTAACATCAGGATTACCTTCCAGGCCCTTGGAATCAGAAGAAGTTTCACCATCATCCTTACTTGATATTGTTTCTCTGATAAGTTCTACCCTAATTTTTTTTCTCTTGGGACGTGTTACTGCTCCAACATCTGAGGCCTCAGCTTCAATCTCCGCCATTGCTTCCTCGCTTTTAAATTTCATCTTTAATTTGTTTGTTATATATTATTTAATTATATAAATCATTTATTTACTGACTTATAAGATCAGAATCTAAAAACTCATACTGCGCTATTTATTAAGGATTTTTACATTTGATCTTGGGGTCATTTTTTAAGAACTTCCCTAACTATATTGCCACTGGGAACAACTGTCAAGCCTTTCAGACCTGCTCATTGCAGATTCTGCCAATAACATAGCTGTAATTGCTGTTTTTCTTCTTATCAAATCCCTGGAACCTGAAAATTTAAAGTTTAAAGCAACNGAAGGGGAGGATCCTTTCTTTACTGCAACCCATACATTACCTGTATCTTCATTCATATTATCCATACCACCTGCATATCCTGAAACTGCAAGTGAAATATCTGAATCTGAAAGTTCCATAATCCTGCCAGCCATTTCCAGAACAACTTCTTTGGAAACAGCACCATAACCTTCAAGGGTTTCTTCTTTTATACCTAATATTTGATGTTTTGCCATATTGGAATAAGTTACAAGAGAACCCCAAAAACAATTAGAACTTCCAGGTATATTAGTAATCAGCTTTCCAATAAGCCCACCTGTAACAGATTCAGCTATACTTATATTAGCACTATTATCCTGCAACGAATTATAAAGAATTTCCTCCGCTGTCAAATCTCCCTTTACAATAAGTTCTCCTCCAAAATAATCCTTTAAATATTCATAAAACAATAATCTCTCATCCAGAGTTCCTCCCATTAGATAGAGAGTTATTTTATATTCCTGAACTCTTGTACCCCAGGTTATTTTCTTATTTTTATAAGCATTACAGGCATCTTCAAGACTGGATTCACATATCAAAAAACAAGAAACATTGAGAGCTTCAGGTTCTGTGAGATTAAATTTTTTAATTATTAAAGGAATAACAGTTCGTTCAAACATATCCTGCATTTCGGTAGGAGGACCAGGTAAGCAATACACAAGGGTGCTCCCTATGTAACCCGAAAAACCAGGGGCTGTACCGCAAAAATTTTCTAAAAATGTAAATCCATCTGGTATATATGCTTGTTTTTTTCGGGATTCAGTACTCTTCCCTGGAAAACGCTGAATCAAATCTGTCAGGATATCAGCATTAATAACTAAATTAACACCAGCAGCAGAAGCAATAACACTTCTTGTTATATCGTCTGAGGTAGGACCTAACCCTCCTGTAACGATTATAAGATCTATTTTATCTTTTCTTGTTTCAATAAAAGAACTAATATTTTCATTATCAGGAATTAGAACAATACTATCTACGGTAAATCCCATTCGGGATAGAATAGAACCAGCATATTTCCCATGACTATCCTGAATTTTCCCGGAACTTAACTCTGAGCCTATTGCAATAATTGAAGCTGTAAATTCTTTAGACACCACCAACCGTCTTTTTAAGTTTTTCTACATTTGCAGAAAATATATCAACTGTTTTGGGATCTCTAATCATCTCACACTTTCCTTTAAAAACAACTCCATCTGCAATTCTTAATCTTGCTGTACGAATATTTCCATACACTTTACCAGATGTTAAAATTTCCAATTTATCTGAAGCAATTATATTTCCGTTTACAACACCTGCAACAACAATAGAACCAACCTGAATATTTGCATTGATAACAGCACTTTCTTCAATATAGAGTATCCCTGTAGATACAATTTCTCCTTCAAGATTTCCATTTATCTGAAGAGAATCTGTAAACCTCATTATTCCGGAAAAAACCGTTTCCTTCCCAAGAGTTGTAGTCATTTTATGAGAATTATTTTTAGCTATTTTCTTTGACATATTATTCATTTCCCGATATTTGATGTTTGATTATAAGATTACAACAAATCGCATTCTTAAATTATTTGGATGTCATTACAAATACACCATCCCAATCCTCTGCAGGGGGACTGGCAATATAATGTTTACACCTGGCATAATAAACTTGAGAAGGACCATCTTCAGAATCTATTTTTAAAGCTTCTGCAAACAATTTTTGTGCACCTTTAAAATCTGAAAGCTTGTATTTTTTTCTTCCCTGAGCAAATATATCCAGAATTTTCTTTTTTTCTTCACTAATCATATACTTTCTCCATCCTGATCACCTGGTTTCACAAAATGCTTATGAATTCTTTGATCCAGTTCCTTTAAGAAGTTTCCATTTTCATTGGACTTAATCTCATTTTCTTTTAACCTGGAAATCTCTTCTTTAAACTCATCCAGAGATAAAACAGCTTTTTCTGCTTCAGTAGATATAAAACTGCAAAAATCAGCAGTTGAATCATCCATTGCAATATCAGGATTTGATTTTGATAAAATTTGTTCCAGGGGCTCTCTTAGTTGATTTAAAAATGATAGAACTGATTCACTAAAAGATTCAATCTGATCAAACCTTCGTTCCTTGGCCAGGTTCTGATGGTGAATTTCTCTGTTCTTCAACACCGCTCTTATTCGGGCAATTACTTCAGAAAAATTAAATGGTTTGGTAATATAATCCTCAACACCAAGCTCAAACCCTTCAATTTTATCCCGAACATCATCCATAGCAGAAAACATAATAATTGGAATATGTTTATACTCAGAATATGCCGGATCATTCTTAAGAAGCCTTGTAACCTGCCATCCCGAAAGTTTAGGCATAACATTATCCAGAAGGATTAAATCCGGCTTGAATTCTGCAACCACTTCCAATGCTATAATTCCATTTTCTGCACGTCCAACNTCAAACCCAAGTTTCCCCAGCATTAGATCAAAAAAATCAAGATTACGGGGTTCATCATCTACAATAAGAATTTTTGCTTTTTCTTCCATCAGTATATAATCCTATACTTAGAGGCTCTTGTCAATTCTAAATTGGTCCTTCCATAAGCTCAGGAACCGAAAATTCAGACTATACCTATTTTTTCAGCTGTAGACGTATATATATTGATTTTGTTATGCCAAAAAGTATTAAAACCAGGGCAAGAATAATTGAAATATATGCAAACCAATCACCAAAAGCAGTATAAATTGTAGATCGTTCTGTATAGATAGGAACTTCACCAACTAAGTAATCAGAGGTGAATGGTTCAAGAAGCGATACAATTCTCCCATCCGGATCAATTATTCCGGTCATTCCCGAATTAGCACTTCTTACCAAACTTCTTCTGTTCTCTATAGCTCTAAAAACAGCCATACCAAGATGCTGCATCTGAGACGACAAAGAACCGGACCAGGAATCATTTGTAAGATTAACAATTACTTCTGCACCTTTATTTACAAAATTTCTGGACAAATATCCAAATACATCTTCAAAGCAAATAGGTGTTGAAAATTTAACCCCGGCAGCATGAAAAACAGTATATTCTGTACCACGTTCCCAAAAATGATAATTATTATTTACTAAAATATTATATATACCGGATAATGATTCTTTATAAGGAAAATTTTCTGTAAAAGGAACAAGATGCAGCTTTCTATAGGTATCTTTAAGTTCACCATTTTCATACAGTAATACGGCATTATAATCTACCCTGTTATAAGACCCGTCAGATAAAACAGGGGGTAATAACGGATCCTTTAACTGACCATCATCATTTCCCAAAAGATAGGGAACATTCTGAGTTGAAAGAAAATTCTTCAAGTCATTTACAAGAGCAAAACGAGCACTGTCAGTACGAAATCTACTATGCCAATCCACTCCGGGAACAAATGCAGTCTCAGACCATATAACAATATCAGGATTTTCTTTCACAGCTTCAATACTTAAGTCCCTCAAAATACCGAAATTACGCTCATAGGCTCTCAGACCACCCTTCCATGTATCCGCATTGTGTTGAATAAGTGCAACTTTCCATTGAGGAGAATCAGAATAATCCGTCATTACTAAAAATCCAAATAACAAATTCAGAATAATTATTCCACCATAAAGATAACTTTCCAGGCGATGATTTCTGAAAAAATCAAGAAATCCCCTCAATCCATTTTTTAGAGCATTCCCAAGATAGGCAGAAGGTAATATTACAAGAAAGGAAACTCCCCATACACCCGTTACTGAAGCTATTTGAATAAAAGGTGTAACAGCGGACATGCTGTATCCAATTATTCCGTATGAATAGCCCAAAAAACCTTTGGTACGAAAATACTCATATCCTATCCAGCATAAAGCCTGAATCAAATAACCATATTTGGGGAATAATTTATCTACAAGCTTTAAAACAGGGAACAGAAAAATAAAATAAGTGGCATATATGGTAGGAACAATTATTATTGCCAGTGGATGAAAAGTAGAAAGCCAATAATTAAATATTCCATAAGTAATAAATCCATAAAAAGCACCATATGGAATTATAGATTTCCAGTTACTGGAATGNACAACTATGAATACAGGGATTATTGAAATAAAAGCTACNGGAGCAATACCCCAGGTAGATATTACACTGGGAAAAGCTNATGAAAACAGNACAGAAGATAAAACAAGCAGCANNAACTCTGCAGTTGCTTTCTTAAGANCTATTCCAATCCTNTTTTTGCTTATATTTTTTTCCGGAGAGAAAAAGGTCATATTTTAATCTCTAAGATCCCAGGCAATTTCTTTTAACTGCTTACCGGGCCTAAATACCGCGACTCCATGAGTATCTACAGGTATTATTTCACCAGTTCTGGGATTACGTGCCTTTTCACGCCCCTTCCGGGTGCGTATTTCAAAAGTACCAAATCCTCTTAACTCTATAATTTGATCTGCACCCAGGGCATCTTTTAAATGATCAAACAACTTATCAATTACTTTGTGAATATCAGATCTGTCTACATCCAATTCTTCATATATGTTGTCAATTATTTCTGCTTTCGTAAGCTTATTGTTTGAACCCATTTATTAACCGAACCTTCTAATTTAGGCACTCATAGAATTTAAGACTTTATGAAGCCTTGATTTTTTCCTGGCTACTGTCTTTTTATGAAACAGTCCTTTACCGGCTGATGTATCAAGTAATTTAATAATAGAAGAAAATTCAGAATTGGCTTTTTCCTGATCATTTTCTTTAACTGCAGCTAAAAATCTTTTTTTAGCAGTAAGAATTGTACTCTTGGTCATACGATTCCTAAGTCTTCTTTTTTCACTCTGTCTGTACCTTTTTGAAGCCTGATCTGTCTTTATCAATGTATCCTCCTGGAATAATTTTCATGGTAGTAACAATTCAGCAAATTATCAAAATAACTGCTGTCTGTCAAGATATCCACTATCAAGACATTTTACTTTAACTTTTTTCCTGTGTAGCAAAATAAGTTTCCAAAATTGTCCATTTACCTGAAACTTCCTTTACCAGATACTCCAGAGGGACAGTAAAAAATCTACCATCACTGGAAACAACCGTTATTTTTTTAGTTATTACATTTGTATCCAAAACCTTAAACTGTTCCTCTCCTGATAAAAGTCTGGTCCCTTCAGTGGGATATTTATGCTTCTCTTCAAGATAAAAATCATATTCATAAGATAAACAGCAAAGCAGGCGTCCACAAGGACCCGATATTTTCATGGAATTCAGAGAAAGACTCTGCTCTTTAGCCATTTTTATGGAAACAGGTTTAAGCTTGTCCGTAACCCCATTACAACAGTAATTTCTACCACAAACTGCAAGTCCACCCAAAACTCTGGATTCATCTCTAACGCCAATCTGTCTAAGTTCTATGCGCATTTTAAATATGGAAACAAGATTTTTTACCAGATCTCTAAAATCTACTCTTGACTCTGCTGTAAAGAAAAAAAGTATTTTTGACTCTTCCAGCAGATAATGGGCTGAAACCAATTTCATATCCAATTTATGTTCCAGTATTTTCAATTTACATAGTTTTAAAGCTTCTTTTTCTCTCTCAAGATTGCTCTCATACTTTAAAATATCTTTTTCATTAGCTATTCTTATTATGTCCTCAATATTATCTTTTTCCGATTTGCAAATACATTTTACAGGTCCCATTACAACAGCAAGATCCTTACCATATCTGGAATTTATAAGAATAAAATCGCCTCTTTTCACATAGTTTTCAGATTCCATCCTACAGGTTTGAGTCTCACTGGAATGTAAAACCTTAACTGTACAGTAAAAAGAATCACTTTCACTACAGCTTATATCTGAACACAGATTCTGATTTTCAGATTCCTCTTTAATCTGGTAATCTATATGGTCACCCATTTTATTTCTCCTGAGTAATTTCCAGTTAATTATTTAAGAAGATTAATGATAAGTCCATTAATTTCCTCAATTTTTTCAAGAATATTAAGTTTATCTACTTGATTCTGCAATACACCTGCAGCCAGTCTCTCAAGTTTTTCATCTACTACTCTAATTATTGTATACTTCTTTTGTTTTTTTAATGGATTAAAATTTGCTCCGGCAGCTGTTTCTGTTTCCAGAGAATTTTTCACTATATATCTCAAAAATTTTGAAACAGCTCCTTTATAAATCTTTACATTTTGCAAAGAAGGAACTTCTTTTAATGATTCTCCTGTTTCATGAATATCGTCCAATAGTTCCTCAAGGTTCAAATTCTTATAATCAAGAGATTCCAAACTAACAATATCACTACCATCAATTTCTAAAAGTGAGGAAAAACTTAATTTACCAGATTCGCCTTTCTTTACTGTCCGCCCTGCTGTATCCGAATTCCTTTTACGATAAGATCTACCGGAAGCATTAATTTTTCCCATTAGTTACTAATTTTTGCAGGGTTGTACTTATCCAGTCCTTCCCCTCGTATCCGACCTGACGATATAGATTTTGTTACAACTGAAACTTTTTCCTGATTTGATATCATACATACACCATTAAGTATTACACCATCTTCAGAAATAAGACGCGGGGTTGAGACATTTCCTATTAACATACCAGTTGATAAAATGACAACTTTTTCTTTAGATATAATATCACCCTTGACCACACCGCCAATTACAACAGTATCTGCTGTAATAGTACATTCAGCCCTGCCATTCTTACCTATTAATACCTTACCGGCAGTTCTGATATTACCTATAAAATCACCATCAATTCGCAAAAGACCATGAAGCTCCAGATCCCCAACAAATTTGCTTCCTTCGCCTACAATTGAATTTATAAATACACCATTTTTACCAAGATGATCACTCATGTTTATTTTTTCCCATTGATGTTTTAGAGTCAGTTATTTAATGGACACCTGAATTAATATCCAAAAACCGCAGAGGATCAACAACCTGAGAACCAATTCTTACTTCAAAATGGAGATGCTGTCCTGTAGATAAACCAGTATTTCCCATAGTTCCCAATTTTTGCCCCTGAGTTACAGTATCACCTTCTTCAACATAAACCTTATCCATATGAGCATACTTTGTGCTATATCCATAAGAATGACGTATAACTACATAATTACCATAACCCATGGCATCATACATTCTTTCAACAACCTTACCATTTGCAGCTGCATTAATTAAAACTCCGCGCCTATATGACGCAATATCAATGCCTTTGTGAAGATACCATTGTCCTGTAAAAGGATGAATTTCAGGTCCAAAATAGTTAGTAATTCTTCCAATTCCCGAAGCAACAGGCCAGACAGTAGGCAAATCTGCCAAAAGATCACCCTGGGATGCGAAAATATCTGTAACCATCTCCAGGGATTTACTGGACTCACTTAAAAAAGACTTAAGACTCTGCAGATCGGTAATCTCTTTTAAAGTTCCACCATCCTGCTCTTCAATATCATAAAAGGAAGCTAAATCACCACCTTCAGTGCTATCGGAGCTATTACCATTTGCTTCTATTCCTAAAATTCCAAGCGTACTGCTTAAAGAGGATTCAAAACTTCTGGAAACCTTTCTAAGTTCATTCACCTCATCACGCATAACCTCAAGGCTGGCACTTGTATCCTGTAAAGCATCAGTTTTTGTAATTAATAACTGAGAAAGCCCACTAAACTGAGTGCTAAAGACAAAAAACACAAGAATTATACCTGTAAGAATAACAGAAATAAAAACAAGAGAAAAAACCGAAATTTTAAAATTAAAAATTTTCTTTTCTGAATGAGGTATTAACATAACAGTAAAACGCTGACGTCCCAGGGTTAATACCCTATTATAAGACCCAGAAACTGCGGAACCCAAAATATTAAAATGATGTATAAAAAAATTAAAAACTATGTTTTCTACTTTTTTATAATTACGAGCCGATGACATCCAGTCTCCTCCAAAGAATGAATTAGAATACCATTATGATAAAATATTGTCAAATGTAATTGACGACACCTATTCTTCATGATACTGTTCTGGTGTAGTCTGTTTCCTGGAACAGAAATTTTAACAAATCTATACCTTAATGGAAATCTGATGAAACTATTTGATACTCATGCACATATAGGCCTGATAACCGAAGATCCTATTGAACAACTTATAATTAGCCAAGAAGCAAAACAGGAGGGCATTGCACATATATTAAGTATATGTAATAACCTTCAGGATTTTTTTCAGGTATATCAAAACCTTTCAACAGCAACACATATATATCATAGTATCGGTGTTTCTCCATCAGAAGTTATGCATCCGGGTAAAGATTGGGAATTAAAAATAGAAGAAGGGATCAAACTCGATAGAATTGTAGCTATTGGAGAAATTGGTCTGGATTACTATAGAAAATTTGGAAATAAAGATTCTCAGATTGAATTATTTATCAGACAACTGGAACTTGCATATCAGTATGACCTTCCTGTTGTTATTCATAATAGAGAAGCCGGCAGTGATGTACTTGAAATTCTAAAGGATAAACTACCACCTAAAGGCGGAGTACTTCATTGCTATTCTGAAAACTGGGATTTTGCAAAAGAAGCTATGGAGCTAAATCTTTATTTTTCATTTGCAGGAAACGTCACATACAGAAATGCCAGAAATCTTCACGAAACTGCAAAGAACCTGCCACTGGACAGGATTCTTATTGAATCGGAAAGTCCTTTTATGGTGCCGTCTGCTTATCGTGGAAAAAGAAACAAACCATCATACCTGAAAGCAACAGCTGAGTTTATTGCAGAATTAAGGGGAGAAGATCTGGAAAAAGTCAGTGCAACCTTGTATGAAAACAGTTTACGTTTTTTTGGACTTAATTCATAAATTTAAAGTAAAGCATATGATTGACTCTCTTTTTCATTCAATTAAAATCGGAAATGTAACAATTCCGGGGAATTTATTCCTTGCCCCACTTGCAGGATTTACAGATAAAGCATTTAGATCAATCTGTATTTCAAAAGGGGCATCATTCACCTTCACAGAAATGGTATCTGCAGAAGCTCTTGCAAGAAATAGTGAAAAAACTATAAAGCTTATGGAAAGGGCAGAAAATGAAAAATTACTGGGTATTCAGATATTTCTACCAGATGCAGACACTGCAAAAAGGGCACTACCAGAGCTCCTTAAAGCAAACCCTACAGTTATAGATATAAATTGCGGATGTCCTGTACCTAAAGTTGTAAAAAACGGAGCAGGATCAGCCTTAATGCGAAAACCTGAAGTAATTCAGGAAATAGTAAAGGTAATAACAGGAGAAACAGATATTCCTGTAACCGTAAAACTTCGAACAGGATGGGATTTAAACTCGATCAATTATCTTGAATTTTCAGAAGCAGCTATAAGAGGAGGTGCAAGTCTCCTTACTATGCATGGACGAACCAGAAGCCAGGGTTATAGCGGTGAAGCAGATTGGGAATCCATTAAAAATCTAAAATCAAAATTTGATGTTCCAGTAATTGGATCAGGAAATGTATTTTCTGCCAATGAGGCTAAAATCATGCTGGAAACAACAGGTATTGATGGTGTTCTTTTTGCAAGAGGAGCTATGGGGAATCCTTTTATTTTCGAAGATACAAAACAACTGCTCCTGACAGATAAAGCACCATCGATAAATAAAATAGACATTAAAATTAAAACAGCATGGGAACATCTTCTACTGACAGTCAAATATAAAAGTGAACAAACAGCTTGCAGGGAAATGAAAAAGCAGCTATGCAGCTATACAAAAGGCCAGGAAGGATCTGCTGCGTTAAGAAATAGAATTGTCAGGGCAGAAACTCTTGAAGAATACAGAGAAATTTTTAAGGAATATCTTTAATAAAATTAATTTAATGGATACATAACAATTATTTACAATAATTACATTTCGATTCCAGAATCACATCTGTACAGGCAAGGCATGCCTTGCCTCAACAATCGGATGGATACATAACAAATATCAATAATTAATTCATATTGATTCTATCAATCACGAAAAATCCTGCTGACGGCGTATTTCATACAGCATAATTCCGGCGGCAACAGAAACATTTAGAGAATCAACATGACCATTTGCAGGTATAGAAATTAAATTATCACATTTTGTTCTTGTAAGCTCCCTTAAACCTTTGCCTTCAGAACCCATTACAAGGACAACCCTGCCAGTAAGATTTGTTTTAGCTATACTATTTCCACTCATATCAGCACCATAAATCCAAAATCCAGCCTTTTTAAGCTGCTCCATTGCCCGGCTGATATTTGTTACAACATTGATATTTACATAATTATCTGCACCTGCAGATGTTTTTGAAACGGTTGTGTTATCTTTTGCACTGTTTCTTGAGGGAAGAAGAATCATATCTGCATAAAACTGATCTGCACTTCGTATTATTGCACCAAGATTATGGGGATCAGTTACTCCGTCAAGAATAACTACCAGAGCATTCTCCGATTTTAAATTCTTTAAATAGGTTTCAAGATTCTCTGAACTCTTTCCTCCGTTACCGCTTTTCTTTTTTTCGTTTATTCCTGCTTCCGGGGAACTAACAAAAACTATCCCTCTATGAGCAGATTCTTCAACTATTTTAGTAATTTCAAGATCCGATACTTTTAAAGTCCTGTAACCTTGTTTTTTTGCCAACTCAAGTATAAGTGCATTTCTTTTGGATATTTTAGAATAGTAAAGAACCCCATCCGTTTTCTTTTTCTTTAAAAGCTCCTCTATACCATGAAAACCTGTGTAAACTGTACCTTTCAACTTTTATCTTCCCCTCCAAAGATCTTAGTTTTATCTATCTCTCCATTAAAATCCAAATCCTGTTCATATTTTTCAATTAAAGACCCATCCTTAATATAGACCCATATATCGATATTGGAATCAAAGTTTGAATCAACCTCTCTTCTTACAATAATCCCATTTGAATAAAAATAAAGATCATCCATTTGTCCGTCATGATTAAAATCCATAGATTCCATTATCTTATCTCCATCGTAGTTAGTTCTGATAAAGTAATCTATTTTGCCGTCATTATTGGAATCGTACTCTTCAATCAAAGAATCTTCCAAAGTACTATCAAATTCAAATAAGATTTCCTTGACATTTAAAATACGATCCAAAGAGAATAGGTTTATTGTAAGAATAAAATATAATAGTAATAATAAGTAGTATTTAAGTAGATTCATTTTTAAACTATCGGAATAGAAGCCCATAAAAAAAAGCCCCTTTGATAATAATATACCAAAGGGTTTTTATTTATCTTAACTCTGATAATGGTATTGGATCAGGGTTATTATTTTCCTTATCCAACTCTGATAATTCTTTCAACAGAGATTTAGCCTTACTACTTAATTTTGTAGGAATATTTACTCTTATTTTAATATACATATCACCCCTTCTGCCTGCATTATGTAGATATGGAATACCTTCACCTCTAAGACGTAAAATCTTATCATTCTGAGTTCCTGCAGGAATTTTGAGCTTTGCTTTTTTATCATCCAGGGTTTTTACCATCAGTTCCGAACCCAGTGTAGCCTGAGTCATGGATACAGGAACAACACAGTATACATCCGCTCCATCACGTTCAAAATATTCATGTGGTGTAACCGTAATATAAACATACAAATCTCCAGTCAGACCACCATTAGGACTGGCATTACCCTGACCAGGTATATTTATTCTCTTACCAGATTCAATTCCCGGAGGAATCGTTACTTTAATTTTTTGGCTTTTTTGAACAACTCCTGCTCCCCTGCAGCTCTTGCATGGATTCTCAATAACAAACCCATCACCATTACATGTCGGACATGCAGAAGCAATAGAGAAAAAACCGGAACTTCGTCGAACCTGCCCACTTCCTCCACAGGTTGGGCACATTTTCTTACCACCCCCTGATTCTGCTCCTGTTCCACTGCATGAAGAACATTCTATATGCCGATTATAACTAATCTGAACTTTTGTACCAAAAACAGCATCTTTAAAGGGTACATTTAGATTATATCGAAGATCAGATCCCCTGGGTTTAGCAGATCGACCGCTTCTACGGCCTCCTCCTCCTCCAAAAAAAGAATCAAATATTCCACCGAAATCACCAAAAATATCCTCAAAGTCCCTATATACAGTAGAATAGTCATGACCCTGGCCGCCGTTCATACCTTCTACACCGGCAAACCCATACTGATCATAAACTTGTTTCTTTTTTGCATCACTTAAAACTTCATAGGCTTCAGTTCCTTCTTTGAACTTCTCTTCTGCTTCCTTATCACCCTGATTTTTATCAGGGTGATATTTTATCGCAAGCTTTCTATAAGCCTTTTTAACTTCATCTGTTGAAGCTTCTTTAGAAACCCCAAGCACTTCGTAATAATCACGTTTTGCCAAACTTATAACTCTCTATCTAATTATTTTTCTGCATCCTCATCATCAATTACTTCGTAATCAATATCCTCAACTGTGCCACTTCCAGACTCAGATTCATCACTCTTCTGAGTATCTCCGGAAGCTCCTCCCTCTGTTCCAGCTTCCTGACCCGGAGCAGCATTTGCTTCAGTACTTTTATAAATCTCTTCTGCCAATTTATGAGCAACTTGTTTTAATTCTTCAGATTTAGCTTTAATTTGTTCAATATCACCGGATTCAAGTGCTTTTTTCAGAACTTCAACACCAGCTTCAATAGCAGCCTTATCTTCAGAAGAAACTTTATCACCAAAATCTTTGAGAGATTTTTCAGTTGAATAGATAAGAGAATCTGCTTCATTAGTTACTTCTACTTTCTCTCTTTCCTTACGATCCTCTTCTGCATGAAGTTCAGATTCTTTAACCATTTTCTCTATTTCCGCATCAGAAAGACCTGAGGAAGACTCAATTCTAATCTTTTGTTCTTTACCAGTACCAAGATCTTTTGCAGACACATGAACAATACCATTAGCATCAATATCAAATGTAACTTCAATCTGAGGAACACCTCTTGGTGCAGCAGGAATACCAACTAAATCAAATCTACCAAGAGCTCTATTCTGAGCAGCCATCTCTCGCTCACCCTGAAGAACACTTATGGATACTGCAGTCTGATTATCTGCAGCTGTTGAAAAGGTCTGACTCTTTCGGGTTGGAATAGTAGTATTTCTTTCAATAAGTTTAGTGGATACGCCACCTAAAGTTTCAATACCAAGAGATAAAGGAGTTACATCTAAAAGAAGAACATCTTTAACATCACCACCAAGAATACCTCCCTGTATAGCTGCTCCCATAGCAACAACTTCATCAGGGTTAACACCTTTATGAGGTTCTTTCTGAAATAAGCTCTTCACTGCTTCCTGAACAGCAGGGATTCTTGTTGAACCACCAACTAAAATAACTTCATCAATATCTGACGGGGATAAACCTGCATCCTTTAAAGCATTTAGACATGGCTGCTTGGTTCCTTCTACCAGCTCAGATACCATCTGCTCAAATTTTGCTCTTGTTAATGTATACTGAAGGTGCTTTGGCCCCGAAGCATCTGCTGTTATAAACGGAAGATTTACTTCGGTAGAATGAGTACTTGACAATTCAATTTTTGCCTTCTCAGCACCCTCTTTTAATCTCTGCAGGGCCATTCTATCCTGGGAAAGATCAATTCCAAAATCTTTCTTAAAACTTTCTATAAGCCATTCAATAATTCGCTGATCAAAATTATCACCACCCAGATGAGTATCTCCATTAGTAGCTTTTACTTCAAATACTCCATCACCAAGTTCCAGTATAGATATATCAAAAGTACCACCACCCAAATCGTATACAGCAATTTTTTCTTCTTTTTTATCCTTATTAAAACCATAAGCAAGAGCTGCTGCTGTAGGTTCATTAACAATTCTCTTTACTTCCAGCCCTGCAATTTTACCTGCATCCTTAGTTGCCTGACGCTGGGAATCATTAAAATAAGCAGGAACAGTAATAACTGCTTCTGTAACTGATTCACCAAGATAATCCTCTGCTGTCTTTTTCATTTTCTGCAATGTAGCTGCTGAAATTTCCTGAGGAGAAAAATCTTTACCATGAATTTTAACATGAACTTCTCCACCGGAACCTTCTTTTATTGCATATGGTACCATTTTAATCTCATCAGGTACTTCTGCAAAACGACGCCCTACAAATCTTTTAATTGAATAAACTGTATTCTCAGGGTTAGTTACAATCTGGTTCTTAGCAGGCTGACCTACAAGACGATCATCCTTTGCTGTAAATCCAACAATAGAAGGAGTAGTTCTCTGTCCTTCAGAATTCTGAATTACAACGGGTTCCCCTCCTTCCATAACTGAAACACATGAATTTGTTGTTCCAAGGTCAATACCAATTATTCTTCCCATTATCTTATCTCCTCTTTCATATTACAATTATCAAAATCATACATGGGTTCTACCATGCTTATTTATCACTATCTGTTTCAGCTTCAGGGTCAGCAGCTTTTGGCATGGCAACCTTTACTTTAGCTGGTCTTAACACTCTGTCATGAAGGATATATCCACTTTGATAATCCTCAATAACTGTTTGTATGTCATATTCAGAACTTTCCTCCATTCCAAGAGCTTCATGTAATTGAGGATCAAATTCCTCACCTACAGTTACCATTCTTTTCAGGCTCCAATTTCTATCCAGCATACTTACAAACTGTTTTTCTATAAGTTCAATCCCTGAATGGAAACTCTCTGCATCAGCAGAATCCTGAGTTGATTTAATAGCTCTTTCAAAATCATCAATTATAGTTATTAAATCCAGCAATAGATTTGAATTTCCATATTTTATTGAATCTTCTTTTTCCCTGAGAATACGTTTCCTATAGTTATCCGATTCTGCCTGTTTTCTTAAAATCTGATCTTTTAAAGAACTATTTTCATTTTCCAACGCTGCAACCAGATCTTTAAGTTTTTCTTCTTCAGATTTTTCAACTTCTTCCTGATTGATATTATCCCCAGGGGCAGCATCTATATCTAAAGAGTCATCTTCCAACACTTCTTCTTTGGGAATTTCCTCTTTCACTTCTTTTTGCTTCTTAGACATACCACCCTCGTTAAGTTATTATAATTATTGATATTTCATTGATTTATCGTATGCCATAAAATACTAATCAACATAGCAAGCGTCAAGCTTTTTTGCAAAAATATATACTTATAATTATTTCTTTGGAAGAAGTTCCAGAATAAGCTCTACTTCACCCCTGGAGAGCTTAGTAGTACTGGCAATCTCCTGAATTGACCAGCCCTGATGAGCTAAACGTGTTACAACATCTCTGGCACCCATAGAAGGAGCACCCTTACTTCCCGAACTTGATTTATTACCATCTTTTAAAATACTACCTAGTAATTTAACCTGATCCTGGGCCTGCATGGACACCTCTTCCAGACGAGTTTCAGTTTTTGCAAGCCATTCTCTGGCTTTCTGCATATTTTCGATTCGTGCTTCAATATCTTTAAGCAGACTATCCAGAGCTCCAACCTGTTTTGCAGTTTCATCTGCCTTTTTCTTGTTTCTTGAGAGTATTTCAATTTTTGATGTTAGATCATGAATTTTCTCTGGAATATTTACAACATCTTCACCAAGAGATTTTATTTTATTCTCCAGATCACTAAGCTGCTGGAAATTTTTATCTACATTTACTGTTGTATTTTCAATAACTTGATCTTTTTTCTCTAATCTCTCAAATTTTACGGAGATTTCCTTTTCCAGTTCTTCAAGATTTCGGATTTTTATCTGAATTGCCTGAAGATCATCATGAGAATTAGTAACCTGCATCAATTTACTATCAACCGATTGAGAGATAATTATAAGTTTCTTAAAATCACCTTCCATTTCCTCTATTCGTCGTTTTTCTGCAAGAAAGCGGCTAAGCTTAGTATTTACTTCATCTCCAAGTTTTTTAATAGAACCGAACTTACGCTCAACTTCCCTTGCTTCACTACTCTGAACTTCCACTTTTACCAACTCAGATTTAAGATCCTCTATCGCTTCCTGCAAACTAACTTTAAGGGAATCTGCACGGTCAAATATTTTAGTCTGATTTATAAAACTTTTTTGTCTTTTTTCTATTTCCTGAAGATTTACAGCAAGTATTTTGTAGTTCTCCTCTATCTTACCATATAGCTTTTTTTGAAGCTGTTCTGTTTTTTCCCTGGTTTCAACAGAAATAATTCGAAAATCCTTAATTTTTTTATCGAACTCAATATGTACATCTCTATTTTTTTTCTGTATTTCCATAATAAAAGTATCGTATTCTCTATTAAAATTTTCTAAAGAGCTCTCAGTTTTACTTCGAAGATCTGTTTCAAGCTGAATAATACCTGCAGCATTTTCCTTTAACTCATTCTTTATACGAGCCCTTTCTTCCTGAGTATTAATTATAAGATCCTCTTTCTGGGATTCAAAATCACTTTTAAGTTGAGAAATATTATTACCAACTTCATTCTTTAAATCACTATATTCGGAAGTCATTTCCTCTTTAGCTTCTTTCATTTCCTGAAGTATTTTTGCCTGCCAGACTGTAACTTCAGACTGTGAACTTTCTGTAACCCCTAAAAGTTCCTTACCCTTTTGATCAACTACCTGCTCAATGCTTTTTAAAGTAACATTAATATCTCTCTCTGATTTTTTAATCCTTGCACTTATACCTGTATTAAATTCAACAAATTCACGGGAAAAAGAATTATTTGCCCTCTCCTCTATTTCTGTAAGATTCTTTTTTATAGATACTTCAATGGTATCCATAGAAGAATCAGAATGGTTCATTCTTTCTTCTATTCGACTTTGAAAATCAGCAACCTGGCTTTCAAATTTCATCTGATTATTAAATACCCGCTCCTTAAGTTCCTCTAATTTATCTTTAAGTTTTTCACCATATTCTGCTTCAAGCTGATTTCGTCCGTCTTCACCTGACCGGGTAAGTTCTTCAAGATTTTTATTTACACTGCCCTGCCACTCTATAAGCTTTTCTTCCATTGCAACATTTCTATTTTTCAAATCTGAAAAGAAATCATCCTCGAATACTTTAAGTCCTTTTGATACATTCTCATAAGCTCTGGTCTTTAACCCGTTCAGCTCAAGTTCCAGACTGTTCAAACCTGCATCAAGTTCTTTCATCTCATCAGCCAGCTTTTTTCTGTAATCCATTTGCGCTTGATCCTGCTGCTTTACATAATCAAGAAAATCAGCTTCAACATTATTGGTTGTCTCATCCATGGAAATTCTTAGATTTTTTTCAAGGGAATCCAGGTCATTACTTATGGATTCGATTTTTGTAAATTTATAATTTATATTATCTTCAAAATCATGAACCCTGGATTCTACCCCGGAAATACGATCCCTAACCAATTTATCAGAAGATATGAGCTCTTCGGATAATTTTTCAAGGGCTTCTTTATTCTTATCTGATATTCCTGTATATGCAGTACCGAAATTAGAAAGTTTACCACTAATCTCTTTATTAATTTTACTTAAATTTTGATCATATTCGGATCGAAGATCATCGAGATCTGAAGATATTTTCTCCCGGACATTGCTGAAGGCCTCATCTTCCAGAGTTTTACCTTTTTCTGCAGCAATTTCCAGAGATTTTTTGTAAGAAACTTCAATAGATTTGACCTGATCCCTAAATTGAGAAACTTTTTGATCTACTTCATTTATGGTAGAAACAAAATTTTCAGAATTCTTCTTAAAAGACTCTTTCATTTTTACTTCAATTAACTCAGCTTCTTCTAATTTCCCTGTTAATATTACATCAAGCCTATCACTAAGTTCTCCTGTAACCTGCTCACCGGATTGTTCAAATTTATAAACCTGTTCATCCATAATTTTTTGAATAGATGCTACAGTCTCATTTTTCATTACTTCTTTAGTTTTTTCCAGTTCATTTACAGCCTGACTAAATTCATTTATTTTCTTTTCATTTGATTCCAAATCTGTCTTAATATGTGAAACAACTTTTTGTGTATCTTTTAGAACCACAGATCTTACAAGCTTCAATTCTTTTATATTTTCTTTGGCAAATTCATGATTTATGGCAGGAATATCTTTTTCCAGCTTAAGGATTCCTAAACCGGCTTCTTTGACTCTCCTTCCAACCTTATCTACAAATTCTGATTCCTCATGAAGTCTATCAAGATTATCCTGAACCCTGCCTGTCATTTGTGTTAATTCATTTAAAGCTTTATCGTACTCGTTTATCCTTTCATACATTTTTTCAATATAAGCTGCCCGGGATTCCAAATGTTCTTCTGCCTTGGAAATTCTATTTAAAATAGCCTTCCCTGTCTCCTGGTGAACATCCAGTTCTATAGCAAAATTTTTGACTTCAACTGTCTTGCTTTCAACATAAGCATCAAGTTCATCCTTAATTTTTTCAGAATAACGCTTTATTTTTTCCAGAGAACGGTTATTTTTATCCAACTGTCTGTAGACAGCCAATACAACAGCGACTACAAGCAGGGTTATAATATTTCCAATTGTGAATTCCATAGACCTCTCCCAACCTCCATTATTGTTACCCATGAATGAAAAGTTGTCAATTATTTAATGATTTATTGATAATATCCAATCCCTTAGATCTATAAATGAATGAAAGGAAAAATCAGCCTGACTGTCAGATTTCGCTTTTTTTACTAAATGGGCAGTACGCAAGCCTACTTGTTTTGCTCCAAGAATATCATATTTATAACTATTACCTACATATAGAATTTCTTCCGGATTTACACCCAATTTACTTATTAAATTAATAAATGGTGCATTATGAGGCTTTAAATGCCCTGTTTCCTCTGAGGAAAATGCAATTTCCATTAAATCAGAAAGGCCCAGAAATTCAAGCTTTTTTTCTACAGGAAAATCAGAAAGAGCTCCAAGTTTCAATCCTTCCCGCTTTAAAGAAAGCAATGCCGGTCTTACAGTCTTAAAAGGTTTTACCCCTTCAAAGGAATAAACCCACTTTTGATACAGATATCTTTCAATCATATTTGCTGCTTTTTCTTGTGAGATTTTCATAGAATACCCAAGAAGTTTTGCCTGATTATCTCTGAAATGACCAGAATATTCAGTTTTACGAACCTCTTTCCGTACTTTTCCAAAATGATAAACTAAACGGGGATGGCTGAGAAAAGAGGAGGATGATCTAACATACATTGAAAAGTTTGGATAAAGAGTACCATCAATATCAAAACCTACAGCTTTTATTTTCATAAAAATTATTTACCCTTAAAGATCAGTGTAATTGTTCCTTCGACAAATTCGCTGCTTTCAGATCCTTTAAAAGTCCAGGATCTAAGTGCCTTACGAATACTTGCATCGATCTTAGGATATACTAAGGAATGGGTCATGCTCAAGACCTGAATCAAACCATCAGGATTTAATCTAAACCTTATAGAATACGTAATCTCCGGAGGAAAATCAGGAGGAAGATCATCAGGAATTTCCGGAGGAGGATTTGTTAAGATTTCCCTCTTAACTCCAGGATCGTCAAACTCAACAGGAGTATCTATATATTCAAATGCCATGCTGTCCGACTCTGTCTGTGATGTGGAGCTTGATGAGGACTGATTACTTTCTCTGTTAATAGCTATTTCCAGATTTTGTATGTCTTCATCACTCAAAATAGAACTTATAGGTTCTTTCGAAACTTCATCTGCAGTACCGGGGGATTCAGAAGTAATTGTTCCATCATCGGGAACAGGATCATCGTATTCTATTTTATTTCCCCCTTTCGGAATATACTCGGTTTTCCGAACACCTTCATCAGGAAGATCAGGAGCAGAGGAAGAAATATTAGAATTATTATTCATACCAAGATCTGCATAGGGATCAAAAACAGTTTCTGATGAAGATGAAACTGAATTAGTTTCTACCTCTGAAACTGATTGAACTATAGGTTTATTGTCTATATCCGGAATTTTATTTACAGAAGATTCTAATAATACCTCATTTTTTTCCACAGGATAACTTTCAATTTTTACGGATAATGGTAAATATTTATTTTCAGAATTAATTTCAGGAAACCAATCAATAAAATTCATACCTGTAAATAGAAAGATATGAAAAATAAGGCTCATAAAAAGAGCTTTAATAAGCCTGTTACTATCTGATTTTCTCAATTTAAGGATTCTCTCATTCTTAAATTAATACCTGTAAATCCATTTTTTCTTAAAATATCAAGGACTTCTACCATTAAACTATAGGAGACATGCTTATCTCCTTCTATAACAACATTCTGAATATCTTCTAAAGAATTTTCAGAAAAGGCAACCAGCATATCATTCAACAAAGGAACAGAACCAGGATCATCGTTAAGATATAATTCATCTTCAGAGACAATTGTTACAATAAGATTTGTAATTACTACAGGTTCTGTAGTAGTGGAATCAGGTAGTTCCAGAGATATGCCAGGTGTTATAATAAATGTACTGGATACCATAAAAAAAACAACTAATTGAAAGATTACATCAATCATAGGAATAAGTTCAACACTGGCTACCGGTTTTAGTCGGCGTTTAAAAACCATTACTCACCTGCTCCAAAAAAGAGAACCATATCATTGACTCTGTTCTCCAAACTTGTAATTGTATTATTCGCTTTTCCAACCAGATAATTATAAAAAGCTACAGCAGGAATAGAAACGATTATACCTGCAGCAGTTGTAAGTAAAGCTTCGGAAATTCCTGTTGCCAAAAGAGAAGGATCTGCTACAGAACCAAAATTACCAAGAACACCAAAAGCTTTAATATTCCCTGTGACTGTTCCCAAAAGACCTAATAAAGGAGAAATATGTGCTATTGTTCCAAGGGATGTAAGATAACGCTCTAACTGAGGAACTTCTAAATTCGCAGCTGCCAAAATAGATTCCTTTATCTCCGACTTGCCATAGCTTCGATGTAAAATTCCCACCTTCATTAAATTTGAAAGTGGTGTTGTATTATTCTCACAAATATCAAGAGCCTCATCATAATGACTCTTTTGAATTGCAGATTTAAGTCGATCAATAAACTTTTCCTCATCCATACGAATTCTGCGAAAAAATAACAAGCGCTCAATAATTATCACCCCTGCAATTATTGATAAAAAAATAATCAGCACCATAATAGGGCCGCCTTTTAAAATCATTGAAAACATATATGCTAACTCCTTAAATTTTGACTCTACAAAGAAATCTTTGTTAATAGGGAAATTTTCCCGCCCTCTTCAATATAACTACCAAGTGCAGTTCTGTCTTCAGCAAAAAAACCTAAAATATCATCACCCTCTAAACTAAGAATAACACCATCAGTAATAGTATAATTTATTCCCAATGAAAGAGAGGGTATTTTAACAAAAGGTTCAAGACTATAGCTGCCTAGAATAAAGAAACCATAACTGTCTCTATTGTAGCCTATCTCCGTATAAACTGAATGAACAGGTTCGAGTTTATCTTTATCAGCAAGAACCTGACCATTCCATCCAAATAAGAAATTCCAACTGTCAGGAATAGTCATTTTTACGAATGGTGACATATACAGATAACTTCCCTTTATACTTTCAACACTGAATAATCCGTTCGAAGTATTGAATAATTCAGGATCCACAGACATATAACTATCCATATTATGATATTTCCACTGAAAACCCAGTTCCGTATACAAAAAAGGTGACACAATAATTTTACCATCCCAGAACCATCCTTTATCAATACCTTCCGATATTTCAGCAAAGGGATAAATAATCCATGTTTCATAGTTGAGGTAATTATTTACAAGATAACCAGCAGAACTTTGATACTGAAGGTATTCCAGAAAAGCCCCGTCGATAGAGACCGAAAATGGATACAGCAGTGATAAATCGGGAAGTAAAAATAATCCCCCTGTAAGATTAAGATCAAGAGAATCTAAAGCAAAACTTAATTCGAGATCAGTATTTAATATATTTTTATTATTATACCCACTTAACCTACTATGAACATAATCACCATTTAGAGATATACCAAACCATTTTTTTTGCCATCCAATTCCACTATTAAGGGAAAAAAGAAGTTCTTCATTCAATGCAGGTATCTCTCCGGAAAGCGTTTTGCCTGCCATTTTTAAGCCAAGATTTCCCTCCCAGGAAAAAATGTCACTCCCTGAAAGACCTAAATTGATATTACTTAATCGATGAATAACAGAAGTATAGGAGGGTGTCTGCCCCTGAAGACCATCTTCGTTTTCCAGGAACGACCCTGAACCATTTATCATAAAAGATTCATCCCCGTTTCTAAAATCACCCTCAAAGGTCTCTTTTCTGGAAGAATACCCCATACCAGCAGCATTAGAACCAAAACCATCAATACCATCGTGAGCAAATACAAGTGAAAACCGTAAACCCTGTCCAAGACGAAAAAGTGATATATTTCCAATAAGGTGATTCTTATTACCGATTCCCAGAACTCCTTCACTAAAAAATGACGAGCGTTCTGAATAATCATACTCAACAAAATCCGGTAGAGGCAGATCAAAATCAATACTATCTATAGTCATATCTTCCGGTTCAGGAAGAGACAATTCAAAATTCGGCAGTATTATGTCATCATAATCAGGTATCTTTAATTCCATGACCTGTTCAAGTCGATCTTCAAACTCAACTACAATAGGTGGAATAATTAACTCCACCGTGGAAGGCGCTTCTTCAACTCCGTAAACAAAAAAAGTAAAACTAAAAACTATTGGTAAAATTAATTTCTTCATTTTAGTTCCTCCAAAATCTTTTTACCCTCTTCCAGCCATCCAGTTGAAGGGAAATTAATTTCGAGTAGATTTACCATTTTTTTTGCTGTCTGAATATCTTCTGCAGCAACTGCCATCTCAGCTGCTCTTAAAAGAGAAACACCTGTAAGATCTTTATCTTCAGGATATAGACTTGCTGCACTAATAAAAGATTTTGCAGCATTTGCATATTCCTTTTTAATTGAATAAAAATCACCCAGGTAATAAATTGCTTTTGCAGCAGAATAAGGATATTGATCTTTTAATTCCGCTATTACAGTAAGCAGATCAAAAGCCTTATTTTCTTTACCATTAAATTTGTAAAGATACATTTTTGCCAATAATATATGCGCTTCTCTGGATTCTCTTGTTTGAGTACCTTTTTCATCTATCAAAACCAATAACTCAGCTTCATCCTCATTTGATCCACTCTGAAGAAGGTTAAGTTTTTTTATTTGAGTGCGAACTGAACCTGCAGAATCAGAATCGGAATAACTTGTTAAATAATCACTGTAAAAAACCAGAGCTTTTCTATAATCACCCTCTGCTGCGTAAAGGGAAGCAATTTTTTGAAGTGCATTGGGCCTAAAGCTTGTACTGCTGAATTCCCGCAGTAATTTTTCCAGGAGAAGTATTGCTCCATAACTTTCTCCCATTTTTTCTGCGGCTTCAGAGCCCCAATAAAGTGATACATCCCCAAGTTTACCTGTGGGAAATTTTAAACGATGATAATAAAACGCTTCCTGTGCTTTTTTATAATTCCCCTGTGATAAGTATAATTCACCAATTCTAAATAAACTTTCTTCTGCCAAAGAACTCGTTCTATACCGATTAAACAGTTCATTATAAGTGGAAATTGCAAGGTCATACTTCCCCATTTTTTCAAGGATTTGACCATGCTCAAACATAGCATCATCCGCATAGGGATCATCCGGATATTTTGTATAAATATTTTGAAAAACAAGTTCTGCATCATCCAATTTATTTTCTGCCTTCATTGATTTACTATAGAAAAATAAACCCTTGGTTTTATCCGAAGAAACAGCTGCATTACTGAAATCTGCAAAATATTCTGATGCCAAATTATAGTCACCCATGAGATAAACTGACCATCCTGCAAAATAAAGGGATTCTGCATAAACACTGCTTTCAGGGTAATCAGAAGCTGCCATGCTGAACCACTTAAATGCTTCATTGTAATCTGCAAGTTTGTATGATGCCCACCCCTTATAATAACTTACATAAGGACTGATACTTTCCAGATCGNTTGCAACTAGNACTTCACTGGTAATATTTTCAAGTTTTGATAAACCATCAGAATACCTGCCCTCTGCAATATCTCCCAGCCCAGCGATATATTGTATTAATAAGNTAAAGGGGCCTTTACTTTCCAATAAGAGTCTATCTTCTACATCATTGTAACTATTCAGGACAGATTTATATTGTTTCTGGTTAAATTGAAGTTTTATAACATCAAACCAAATTTCCGGATTGGTGTTATCAAAGGGAAGATATTCCTTAAACATTGCAAGTGCATAGGGGATATTTCCCAACTTTATATATACTCTGGCACTTAAAAGCAGGAAATTATTTGTAAAACTACCACCTTTGCCATCAGCAAGGATAGAATCAATTACTGTCTTACTTTCTCTAAATTGCCCTGATTTGTATAAACTGTAGGCATACATCCAGGCAGCACTGCTGTAATATTCTGAATTTGGAAAAGTAAAAATAAATTCCTTTAAATGGGATTCTGCTTCCAGCCAGTTCCCATCTTCAATAAGAACATTGGAAAGGGTATATAAAACAAGTTCATCAACAAAAGCTACCTTACTGGTATAGCTCGAAAGGATATTGGCCGCAGCAGCTTTGTCACCTTCAGAAACAAGGATTTTAGCCAAATAAACAGGAACAAGGCTATTTATCTCATTTATGTTACCAGTTCTCCAGATTCTCCACAAATAGGAAGCTGCAAGCTCCAAATGCCCATTTTTATAACTATCTATACCTACACGAAGCAAAAATTTATTCAACATAACCGGATGCCCGGATAACCATAATTGAGCATTATCAAATATCTCTTTTTGCATATCTGTATCGTTTTTATAAATAGAAAACATTCTAATAAAACCAATCGATGATATTTCAGGATCTGCACTTAGTATTTTTTTATAAAATTTTTCTGAATCTGCAACTCTTCCGGTTTTATATAAACTTTCAGCTTTTAATAGAAAGATCCTGTCCATCCATGATTTTTCAAAAAGATCATCCTCAATTTCTTCTGTTATATCTAATATAAATTCATAATCTCCGGTTTTCTCAAGTAAAGTCAGATAAAAAGTAAGTAAATAGGGATCACTGTAAAATTCTTTTGATTCTTCAAACCATCTGTCAAGAATTGAAACAGCAACCTTGATTTTTCCAAGTGAATACTCCGCTTTTGCCCAATAGAGATACGCTTCTTTAATTAATGAATCAGGATTACTTTCTAAAAATATTGAAAAATAAGTTGATGCATCTTTCCATTCTTCATATTTAAACTCAATTAGTCCTTTCCAAAAAGGAAGATAGCTTATAAACCGGGTATTTTTGTATCGATTCTCAACCCGCTCAAATAAAGTTTTGGATTCCTCTAACTTTCCTGCTCTCAAAGTAATTACTGCTATTCTAAAATATGCATCCGGCACATACTCAGATAAAGGATACTCCTCTATTAAATTCTGATAACGACTTAATGCAAAATCCAGATCACCATTCTTATATCTGCTTTCTGCTTCATTAAAAATCCTTCTCTCTGCAGAAACAGCAAATAAAGAGGATAAAGTTAACAGAAATATTAAACCAATAGTTATTTTTCTCATCGGAACAAAGATATACCACTGTATGAAGTATTTCAATCTGTAGAGGAGTAATTTTCATAAACCCTTAAACAGGAAAGCCCTGTCCTCAGTTTTACATTCTACCCTATATTCTTTCTTAGCCCCGAAGGGGTGTTATATTCCGACACAGAGTGGAGCTCTGTGTTCCGGCGCAGCCATAACTCTCTCAGCCCTGAAAGGGCGGCATAATGAGCCACACAGATATATAGTTTAAAAGTGTATCCTGACTGCCTTAGTACTTATGATAGAAGTATAAATCAGGAGATCCTGTTTTTGAGGAGAACGAGGGGCTGCACCCCTCGTTAATATACGACACCCCTTCGGGGCTGGAAAATTATACTAAAAAACAAATAATTATTATACCTGTCAGGGATTGTAAGGGCGCGTAGCGGTATTTTTTTGTAGGGAGCAGGCATGCCTGTTCCTTACAAAAAAATACGGAACCCCTGAAAAGCCCGACCGGTCGTAGGGGCGCAATTTATTGCACCCATAGGACCGGTGACAGCCAAAATTTTATTAAATTAAATGCACAATAAGGTTTAACGTCGGATAACAGGATTAAAATTTATGCCCGAAGGTTCAAATCTTGTAGTCGCTTCTATTTGAACAAGATGAATATAATTATCTTTCCAATGGGATTTTAAATAATCAATACTTAATTTTTCGTTAAGAGAATAAACAACTGCCTGAAAATTTCCTTTTTCATTGATATAAGGAAACAGTGCAACAACATGAGTATGCTGTCTCAAATAAGGGGGCTCATTAGACTTACTGTTAAGAGAACCAAGATAGAAGTTATATGGATAAGTAACAGCCAGTTCATAAAGTACAGTTTTTAAATTTTCAATGGGAAAACCAATATTATCCCTATAATCATTATAACGAAGTTTTCTAATATCAACTGATGATAATACTGAATCAGGTTCATCAAGCAGAAGAACTTCGTATGCCAAATTCCTGGTCCAGTCAAGACCAAAATAGGGATCCGCTTCATCCTCAAGCTTATTACTCCATTTATTTCCCCGTAACTCATAATGCTTCTCTTTTAAAAACTCAATATCTATATTTTCTCCAGTAAGAGGTTTATAAATACCATCTACAATCCATTTAACAAATCCGGAACAATTTAATCCTCCATCTCCATCCTGAAGTTCAAGGCTGTCTATATAAACAAAATTACCCAAACGGTCTATAGCGCCATCATCTTTATTGTTTAAATAATTTAAAAGCGGATCAATTGCTTCTGCAAGAAGCCTTACATCATCACCATACAGTTTTTTATAATCTGTAATATAAAAACTCCAATCTACATAATTAGAGGTCAGTTGTGCCAGTTCATAAAAGGATATCCTGGAAAGTTCAGCCAGCGTGAGAGGGACCCGGATATTTTTCTGCAGGGTTCTTCCAAAAAGCTGTATTTCCATTAAAGATTCCTGCTTGTTCTCTGTCGGCTGGATTCTAATGAATGAGTCGTTCTCATTTTTATAAAATATTTTTATTTGGGAAATTCCATAATTTATATCATCATATTCATCCAAACTTCTTTTTATAATATAACTTCCACTGGTACCTTTGGTAAAATCAAGTTCATTTCCATGAGAAAAACAAAAATAAATATTACCACCTTTTTCAGTAACTACTTTTTCTGTGAAAAAATTCACCCTCACACCAGTAGATTCAATAACACTCCATTCCGGAAGAGTTGTTAGAGCTTCTTTATTTGAGCCGGTAATTTTATCATAATAATTCTGACGTATTTCAGTGTTTTCAGGTAATAAATGGAGAGGAAGATTAAAAGAGTTAGCAAAAGATGTACTAACGCTAAAAAATGCTGCAATTAAAAGTATAATGAATAATTTTTTTTTTGATTCCCACATATTTTTCAATATCGTCAGTTTCATCTAATTATTCAAATAATTCCTTTACCAATTCATTTTATTTTTATAAAAAATTATTTTTCTTTTAGATCCACATGAAGCGGTATTGATGAAAAACCTAAATCCTTTCTAATATTGTTAGTTATATACTGCAGGTAGGAATCGGGAAATCCATTTTTTTTATTAATAAAAAACACGAATTGTACAGGGTTTGCTTTAAACTGTGTACCATAAAGCATTTTATACCTGCCATTGCTATGTCTTGGGGGTTCCTGATTTTCGGTCCATCTCTTCAATGCTTCATTAAGTCTGGCTGTTTCAACCCTTTTGTTCAACTGAGTCCAGACATTTTGAACCTGACTAAGAACCTTATCCACTCCTTCTCCTGTTAGAGCAGAAATAGGAATTACCGGTGCAAATGATAATATTGGGAAAAGGAATTTTATTCTATCCTTAACAGCTTCCATTTGATTTGGGATTTCCTTGAGTTTATCCCATTTATTAAGAACAAGAATTACCCCTCTTCCTTTTTTAACAATCTGTGCTGCTATCTTTTTATCCTGATCAGCTAAACCCTCAACAGCATCTATCATTAAAAGAACAACATCTGCCTCTTCTATACTTTTAAAAGCCCTGTTTACAGAATAGTATTCTACATTTTCACCAACTTTCTTTTTTCTTCTTATACCTGCAGTATCAAGAACCTTATATACTTTATTACTATGATCAAATGTTCCCTCAACTATATCCCTTGTTGTTCCTGGTATATTTGAGACGATGGAAGCATTTCTTCCCAGTAATCTGTTTGTTAGAGTAGATTTACCTGTATTGGGCTTACCCATTATTGCCAGAGATATCTGGTGCTGAGAATTATCCTCTTTTTCTCTAATTATATCAAAATCTATAAGCTCTTCTATTTTTTCATCCAGTTCTGTCAGCCCAAGGCCATGTTCAGCAGACATTCCTACCACATGATCGAAACCCAATGAATAGTAATTCCAAACTTCAGCTTCTCTCCCCTGATTGTCAACCTTATTAACAACAACCAGAACTTTTTTAGAATATTTTCTTAATATCTTCATTANAGCTTCATCTTCAGGGGTTATTTCCATAACATCCATTAAAAATAAAACAAGATCCGCTTTTTCCATGACTTCAATAGAGCGCTTACTTACCAGAGAATCAAGTCCTTCCTGTTCAACTTTATAGCCACCTGTATCAATAAGCTTTACAGATCTATTATCAAAACTATATATACCTTCAACAGGATCCCGGGTTACACCTGGTGTAGGATCGGTAATAGCCTTTCTCCTTCCCAGCATCCGGTTAAAAAGAGTTGACTTACCTACATTCGGCCTGCCAATAACAGCAACAACCGGCATTCCATTTTCAAACTGAGATGTTATCAAATCGCTCATTAATCCACCCACTTACATAATCTTCAATTTTTTGAAAAGAACTCATCTGCATTACCTTATTAACAAGTTCCTCTGCTTCATCCACTCTTATTGACCTTATTATCTCTTTTACAGAAGGAAGGACACTTGAGCTCATACTAAATACGTCCAGTCCCATACCCAAAAGAACTACTGAAGCAAGGGGATCACCAGCCATCTCTCCACACATAGCAACTGGTATACCAGCATTATGAGCATTATCAATAACTGTTTTGATTAGACGTAAAACACCTGGATGGAAGTATTTATAAAGATATGCAATATTTTCATTTCCTCTGTCAACAGCTACAGTGTACTGAATCAGATCATTTGTCCCAATAGAGAAGAAATCTACCTTTTTTGCAAGTATATCTGATGTTATGGCAGCTGAAGGAACTTCTATCATTATACCAACCCGTATATTTTCATCAAAAAGTATACCTTCAGCTCTCAATTCTTCCTTGGTTTCTTCCAAAAACTGAAGAGCATCCTCCAGTTCTTCAACACCCGATATCATTGGAAACATTATACGCAGAACTCCTTCCATAGAAGCCCTTAAAAGCGCTCTCATTTGTACTTTAAAAATATCTTTACGATTTAAACAAAATCTGATTGCCCTCCAGCCTAAAAGCGGGTTTTTTTCGTCTATGGTTTCGAAATCAGGTATAATTTTATCACCACCAACATCCAAAGTTCTTATAGTAACACCACCATTATCTTTCATTTTCCTTACAACCTCAGAATAAGCTGCATACTGATCATCTTCACTTGAAAACCCGCTGGGTTTCAAAAAAAGAAACTCCGACCGGAATAAACCTATCCCATCAGCTCCATGACTAATAACCTGCTCAACTTCTTCGGGCATCTCAATATTTGCACTTAGCAAAACTCTTTTACCATCTAAAGTTACAGAACTAAGTTCATCAAGCTTATTTAAATGTTTTTCATGTTGTAACCATTTTTGCGATCTATGTTCGTATTCAGCCAATGTTTCTTCATCAGGATCAAGAATAACAGTTCCCATATTACCATCTACAATTATAGTATCGCCACTCCTTGCCTCATCAGTAATATTTGTTAAACCTAAAACGGAAGGGATCCCAAAAGCCCTTGCAAGAATAGCGGTATGAGAGGTTTTACCTCCTGCATTAAGAACAAGACCTTTAACCATTTTCCTGTTCATTGTTGCAGTGTCTGAAGGCATCAAATTATGAGTTACTACAATTACTTCTCTTTTTATATCTGATAAAGATATTTTTTCTCTAAAAAGTAAATGTCTGTGAATTCTTTGAGTAACATCATAAAGATCGACTGTTCTCTCAAGCAAATAAGGACTCTCAGCTTTTTTCAGAGTACCTACAAACTGTTTTACAGTCATTAAGAGGATCCATTCAATATTGCGCATATAAGATTTTAAGTTAGTTTCTATTTGATTAATAAATTCCGGATCTGAAAGCATAAGCATATGAGAATCGAGAAACCTGCTTTCCTCTTCAACCATTTGCTTACTTACCTGTTCCTGAATCAACTTTAGATCTTCTTCAACTTTTTGTATAGCAAGCTGAAATCTTTCCATTTCAGAACTAATTTCTTCTGAGCTGATACGGTATTTGGGGACTTTAAGATTATCATCCAAATATAGGAATACTTTACCTATTACTATCCCTGTCGAAGCTGAAATACCTTTTAATTTCTTCATTTTTGAAATATACGAACTTTTAATAGACCTGTCAAACAGAAGAACTAATACAAATCTATTCTTTTATAAAACTATCTCTTGATTAAGGCTGAATATACCGATATTTTGTATGGAATGAAGAAAAAAAAATCATCAATAGGCTGTTTATTCTGGATTGCCCTGATATTACTAATTTTAGTTGTCTTTCTTTTTAGCAGATCCAGAATTGAAAGTGTAATGGATTCTACAGGTTTCCTTAATTTCTTATCATCAAAAGAAAATGTAACAGATCCTGAAATAGAAAGGATAATAACAGAAGAAGAGGATAGAGTTAAAATAAGCGAAGAACCCCTGACAATAACTACCTCAGATCCTGTAACAACAACTATACCAGAAATTAAGATTGATACAGCAGAAGAAGAAGTTTTAAATGATAAAGAGAGTCAATCAGTTGCAGAAAAAAACCTAAGAAGTTCCACACTATATTTTGTTAATGTTTCTGATGAAAATAAAATATCATTACAGGGAATTATGAGACCGGTTTATTATGATAACAGCCCTTTAACAGAAACATTAACCGCACTTATTTCCGGTTTAACTTCAAGTGAATTAAATAAGGGATTATTATCTCTAATTCCAACGGGTACTGAGATTCTAGGAATTAGTGTGGCCAATATGACAGCAACCATTAATTTCAACGAAGCTCTTAGTTTTAATAATTTTGGGAAAGAGGGTTTGGAAGCAGAACTCAAACAGATTGTTTATACAGCTACCGAATTCTCTACAGTTGATAAAGTACAAATCCTAATTAACGGGCAAAAAAAACAATTCCTTTCTACTGAGGGTGTATTTATTGGTGAACCTCTTTCAAGATTAACTTATCAATAATAGTGTCCAATTCCTGACCTATTGTATCCATCCAGCCGGAACATGCACCATTGTTTTGGTTATCTTTTATTAGGAATAAAAATTCAGCATTCCCCTTCCTCCCTTTTATAGGAGAAAGAATAGCCTTTTCAACATATAATTTATCTTTATCAAGTTTTAAAATTACATCATTTAAAACATCCGAGATAATTTCTTTTTGGTTAATAATTCCTTTAAAATCAGGATATTTATAATAATCAATTTCAAATTGAGGTTTAATAAGTGCTATTAGCCACTTTTCCAATGTTAGATTAATTATATACCGGCCTGCACCACTTATAGACCTGAAGGATAGGTCAGCTACAGCTGCATCAGGAATAGGAGTAATATCCTTAAGATGCATGATATTGGTTTTTTCAAGAACATTCACCCTTTTATCAATCCGAAGTGAATATGCCAATTGATTATTCCCTACATCAACTGCATGCACATATTTTGCCTTATTCTTCAAAAGACAATCAGTAAACCCTCCTGTAGAACTTCCTGCATCAATAAAGACTTTACCAGCGGTATCTATATTCCATTTATCCAATGCAGCTTTAAGCTTAAGGCCTCCCCTTGAAACAAAACCTTTCTCCAAAATTTCAATTTTAGAGTTTAAAAATACTTTATTTCCTGGCCTGGTAATCTTTTCTCCATTTACCAGGACTTCCCCGCACATTATTCTGGAATACAGATATTCTTTTTTATTTTCAGGAAAATATTTTAATACTAATTCAAGAAGGGGGATTTTTTTCATATAAATTTTAAAGTAGTGAAAGTTTCTTAAATCGCTTAATAGAAAGACATTTACCAGTGCCTATATCCAAATCCAGAATAACTCCGGACATTACAGCAGGGTTCGTTGAAACTTCATGCTTCAATGGCATTTGAGTAAGAGATCTTTTTACAGATATATTATGATCACTTCCAATTACACTCATCGACGGACCAGTCATTCCAAGGTCAGAAAGATATGCAGTACCACCTGGCAGGATTCTCTCATCTGCAGTTTGGATATGAGTATGTGTACCTAAAACTGCACTTACTTTACCATCAAGATAGATACCAAGAGCTTCTTTTTCATTTACAGACTCAGCATGAAAATCAACAATAATAATTTTTGATTTATTTTTAAGTTTTTTTGAATACTCCAGACCCACACGAAAAGGGCAATCAAGGTTTCCAAAATCTTTTCTACCCTGTAAATTCAAGACAGAAATACTTACACCTTTAACTTCAATTGTTACATGCCCTTTACCAGGAGCAGAAGCTGGATAATTTGCCGGCCTTAGAATTGGAGAATCTGAATCAAGAAGAGGATATACTTCTCTTTTTTGCCAAATATGATTACCTGAAGTTATTACATCTGCACCACTGGCAAAAACCTGAGCAGCAATTTCAGGGGTTATACCAAACCCATTTGCTGCATTCTCACCATTTATAATAACAAAATCAGACTTATATTCTTTCATCAGGGCTTTTAAGCCAATAAAAACAGCTCTGCATCCTGGCTGACCTACAATATCACCCAGAACCAGAGCTCTAATTTTACCGGCCATTACAGTATACTCATTAACGAGCGTACTCAATAACCCGGGTTTCCCGGATAATAGTTACTTTTATCCTGCCTGGATAACGCATTTCAAGTTCAATTTTCTTAGCAATATCTTTTGCAAGATCACGAGCTTTTGAATCACCCACACTGTCACTATTTACCATAATTCGAAGTTCTCTTCCAGCCTGAATAGCATAAGCTTTATCAACACCTTCAAAACTAGTAGAAATTCTCTCAAGATCTTCCAGGCGCTTAATATAATTATTAAGGGTTTCCCTTCTTGCACCAGGTCTGGCTGCAGAAATAGTATCTGCAATTTGTGTAATTACAGATTCGACACAACTAGGCTCTATATCATTATGATGAGATAGAATAGCATTAATAACCCTGGGATCTTCATTATATTTTCTTGCAAGTTCAGCTCCAAGCTCAGTATGAGTCCCATCGCCCTCAGTTTCTATGCCCTTACCAATATCATGAAGAAGTCCGCCTCTTTTTGCGATCTCCTTATCAGCACCAATTTCACCAGCAATCATACCACAGACTATGGCAACTTCCTTGGAATGATTTAATACATTCTGTCCATAACTTGTTCTGAAATGGAGACGACCTAACGCACGTATTATTTCTTTACTAATATTGTGGATTCCAAGATCAAAAACAACCTTTTCACCCTCTTCAAGAATTATCTGACTGATCTCTTTTGTGACTTTTTGAACAACCTCTTCAATTCTTGCAGGATGAATTCTACCATCCTGAATCAGCCTTTCCAAAGAAACTTTAGCAATTTCTTTTCTAACAGGGTCAAAACAAGATATAACAACAGCTTCCGGGGTGTCATCAATAATTATATCAACACCTGTTAAAGTCTCAAGAGTTCGTATATTACGCCCTTCCCTCCCAATAATTCGACCTTTCATCTCATCATTAGGTAAATTCACAGAACTGATTGAGACATCTGAAGTCACATCAGACGCCAACCTTTGTACTGTAGTGACAATTATATCCCTTGCTTTTTTCTCTGCATCATTCAATGCATCCTGTTCAATTTTGTTAATTAATACCTGAGCATCATGCTTTGCTTCATTTTCCATGGACTGTATTATTAACTTCTTTGCATCTTCAGCTGATAAACCAGCTACCTTTTCAAGCTCTTTCTTCCATTTATCTTCTTCATTAAGAAGAAGAACTTCTCTATCTTTAACTCTTCCCTCGCGTTCTTCAAGTATTTTTCTCTGGCTATCCAGATTTACTTGCTTTGTCTCTAGATTCTCTTCTTTTTGTAGGAGTCTTCTCTCTGTTCGTTGGGATTCAATTCTTCTTTCACGATATTCACGTTCCTGTTGATTTCGCTCTTTCTGGAGCTGATCCCTACCTTCTAAAAGTAACTCTTTCTTTTTTGCTTCTGCTTCTTTTATTGCTTCATGGTTTAAACGTTCAGCTCTCTGTTCTGTTGATGAAAGCTGAAACCGTGCATAAAGCCATCTAATAATCCAACCTAGAAATAAACCGGCGAGAGGAAGAATTATAAGTAAAATTCTAACCATTTGCTTCCTCCAAAGTCAGTTATTGAGAATAATAGACTTAAAACCTTTGGGTTGTCAAGTTAACAATTTATTTGAGAACATCTAAGGAGAGGACATATTAGAGAGATTTTAGTTTTTGTATGTATATATCTATAGTTTCTAATCTTTTTAAACCCAAAAATAAATAAGCGGATAAATTGTTAAAAATAACAGGAATAAATAACCCACCTTTTATATAAGAAAGATCTCCTTTAAATAATCTGGAGTTAATTTCTTCAAGTTCATATTTTCCACTCTTAAATAGCAAGACTTTCTTTTTTTCAAATACCTCTTTACAAAACATTTCTTCATCAGAAAAGATAAAATTATTTATTGATTCCTGATTAAACCCTAAAGTATGCTCCATTTCCCATTTTTTACCATCCTTGATTATCAGCCCTGCAAAAACTGCATCAAATTTTTGAGATACTTTCATTAGTGATTGAACAATACCAATATTATTCTTTTTAAAATTAGAACGAAAAGTATCATAGTTAAAACCATTTTCAGAAAAAACCGTTGAAATATTGTGAATATTTTTATCTTTATATTTTGAGTTAGAAGCATTTATAGGTAAATCAACATTTATTATATCAAGTATATTTACAAATTCGTCTTCATTCTGAACTTCTTCAGTATTTTCCACAGAATTGATTAAATCCTTTAAATTTTCATCTTTAGGATTTGCATTGGATTCAAATACTTTGTCTTTTATTTGAAAAATTCCATCCTTGAGAGAAACAACTTCCTCAATTCTATCTAATTCAGGCATTGAAGAAAGATTTGTAATCTCAATTATATTATGAGTAGAAAGGATTTCCAATCTTTCCCTCAATGAACCAGAAAGATCAATTTCCATCCCACCTTCAAACTCTTCCAGATCTTCCATCTCCTGGAGATCTTCAAGATCTTCAAGTTCTTCAAGTTCTTCAAATTCTTCAAGATCTTCAAGTTCTTCGACTATCTCATCATTTTTCTTTTTATCATGCTTCATCCCTAAAACCCTTCCAGTAATCAGTACATCACTTTCAACAACATCAAGAAAACCTTGTACACTTCCATAATTATTTGAATATGATAAATCATACCTATTTATATTATCTGAAATTGCTTCTAATTGATAAATATTATCATTTATTTCAGGTATCACAATTGATAGTTTTTCAAGTTCTTCTTCTAAAGGTAATTCAGCAATTTCTTCAATTATTTCAATCTCTGCTTCAGAGACTTCTTCAATTAAATGAGCTTCCTCTATTGAATTAAAATCTTTGTAATTAGTAAATATATTTTCAATATCCTGATTATTAACTATATCTTTTTCCATTTCTACTATTGCACTAATTTTAAAATCTTCTTTAAAAACCCCAATATTTGTTAATTCTTCTTCATAATTTATTTCATAATAAGCTGGAATTTTTTCTATAGTCTCTATATTTTCAAAACCTACATCATTTTCATCTATTTCCTCAAATTGACCAATAACAGAGGATTTTATTTCTTCAACCTCTTCTATCTCTTCCAGGGACTCGAGATCCTCTTCCTGTTCACCGGCTTCTTCGACCTCTTCTATCTCTTCCAGTGTCTCGAGATCCTCTTCCTGTTCACCGGCTTCTTCAACCTCTTTTTTCTCTTCCAGTGACTCGAGATCCTCTTCCTGTTCACCAGCTTCTTCGACCTCTTCTATCTCTTCCAGGGACTCGAGATCCTCTTCCTGTTCACCGGCTTCTTCGACCTCTTCTATCTCT
>JGI24023J19991_10000309_pt1 | contig 38387 bp, 34 predicted proteins | sample Cruoilmetagenom1_FD_19991 | JGI IMG/M metagenome (IMG submission 19991)
TTAATAACATTAAAAAGAAAATTGAAAAAAAGTATGCATTCCGAAGATGATTGGAACGTTTTTAAACATTATTTTGAGGAAATAAATAAAGATTTCTTTGATAAATTACAAAAAATAAATCCAAAAATTACCGCTTCTGATTTAAAACTTGCCGCTTTGACCAAACTTCGTTTTAGTATTAAAGAAACAGCTGCTTTGCTCAATATTACACCAGATAGTGTAAAAACAATTAGGCATTTACTTCGTAAAAAGTTAGGTTTAAAAACCGGTGACAATATCTATGATTTTTTGAATAATATTTGATAAATGTTTATTTATAGTAATGATACGTAGTAGCAAAAAATCATTATTCAACCTGAAAATCGGCTGATATATCTATAAATTTATCGCTGAATTTATCTTGCAAAATACTTTTAAAACGATAGGGATTGGTCAATATACCGTTTGTGAAATCAAGGGTGTAATAGATTTGGTCATCGGTTATATTTTTAGCGGGAATACCTTTTTTTTCATAATCGATTAGTGCGTTAGGACTGTCTATGAGTGCCTGTTTGTTTCCATCGACAAGGCTGATACGCCATAGTGGAAATACAGTATTGTTTTGTTCGGTTAATCCATGTATCTTATCCATTATAAACATATATTGGTGTGCGTGATTTAGGACATTGTTGGTTACGACTCGCTTGCTTGTGTTGTCCCAAAGGTAGATTGCTTCATAAGTTAAATCTCTTTTTTTTATGCTTAGATTCTCACTTTTGGAAACACTGAAAGGCAGTTTATACGTAAATTTTCCTTTGCTTTTTTGATCGGTAATGATAATGGATAGTTTATATTTTTCATTGTTTTGATAAGGTATTGCAAATATAACAGCGGTTGTAAGTGTTAAGGGAGAAAGTTTAAAGCCTTTATGATCCAAAAGTTTATCATTACTAAGAATTGTTTTGTTTTTATCATCTGTAATTTTTATAGTTATTTGTGGATACGTTTTATTATCAATTTTTGTTAAACCTTTTACATTATCAAACCTAAAGATTATTTTTTCACCGTATATAAATTGATTTTTTTGTATTCTTTTGTCATTTATTTCCATAATGACATTATCACAAGAAATGCCGTCGCCTCTATAGGACGCACCTGTTTTTAAATCTTTATGAATGCTTTGATTAAATTGACACGACATTAAAGAAATATAAAATAATGTCAGACTGATTTTTAGGATTTTTTTCATAATTGTTTTTTTTAAAGGAATTTGGAATATTATTGTTCACTTTTAGTTTTTCTTTAAGGCTTTTCTCCTTAATCACAGAGATTTTTGGCATAAATAGTACCGTCATATTTTAATTCGGTTATAACACCTGATTTTTGTACAAAATAAATAGCTACATTGTATTGGCTACCGTCTGTAGCTGTTAAAACAACGCCTTTGTTGCCAACTACTTTATAGGTGCCTGAATAACCGCTGTTGCCACCAGCATAACCACCGCCGTTATTACCACCGCTGTATGAACTTTCGCTGCCATATTTATAATGTCCTTTGCCGTCAAATCTGATGCGTTGCGTGGTGGAATAACCTCCATTGCCACTATAACCAGATGATGAATAGCTACAAAAAGTGCCGTATAATCTGTTGGCGCCTTTATTGTTAACTGTTTGTTGTTTATAATTTGTGTTTTGTACTTTTGAAACCGCATTGGCATTGGCTCGAGTTAAAACATAAGAACCCTGCCCCGGGGTTGTTAAGTATAATTTATTTCCTTGAATATTATATTGATAACTGATAGATTCACCGGTATTATCATACATTGTTAATTGATTACCGGATATTTGATATGAATAAGTATCATTACCTACTTTGACTGTTTTGGTTTTAAATTTCATAATGTTTCCGGTGGTAGCACGCCAAGTCGTACCTGTTAAATAATTGGGCGAAGCATTATTATTGTTAGCATAACCGGTTGTTTTTTCTTGTGTTTTCACTTTGGTTAGCACATAGGTTCCTACGCCTTCGGCATAAAGATACAATTTACCATTTTTAACTTGATATTTATATTGCATACTCTCACCCATATTATTATAGACGTTTATAAAATTGCCTTGAACTTCATAATTATAGTTTGTTCCAGCCATAGTCATATTGTTTGCTGTAAAACTGGTTATGGAACCATTGGTGGCTTTCCAGCTGCCATATAAGTTGCTTTTTTGAGCGTAGGCGGTGCCAATTCCAAAAGTAAACATAAGACTTAGAATGATTTGAAGTGTTTTCATAATTTTTGGATTTTTAAGTTAATTGATTTTTGATGTTTTCTATCGATAACGACCAACATATAAACACCAGTTTTCCAATTGGTTATGTTGAAACTAATTTCCTGCTTATTCGATACACTTTGTTGTAGTATGAGCTTGCCGGTTATATCGTAAAAATAGAGTTCATAGTTGCCTGTTTTTTTCCATTGTATTTGCAATTTGTTTTGTGCAGGATTGGGAAAAACACTGACGTTTTGCAATTGTTCGTAATTGACAATACCGAGTGATTGCATCAAATCGGGTCCAATAAATCCCTCATAAATTGTTGTATTGCTTTGTGAAACATCGTTTATAGCTACTTCGCCAATTGCATAGATTAGACTTGTATTACCTATATTATGGCTACCGCCTCCGCTAGATATACTACTTTTTTTAATAGTAGTTTGCCCAAGGGCCATACTGATTATTAAAAGAGTGATACTTGTTAGTATTGTTTTCATAATGTAATTATTTTTTATAAATGATAAAACTAAAATTTTGAGTAATAGCTGTTCCATTTGCAACGGAAGTGTAGAAATACAAGCGATTAGCATATTTATTTGAAGTAATTATAACTGGATCAATTGAATGGATAGTGGCAACAACTGTATAATTATTATAACTAAATGGGATTTCTTGCCCATTAACATCATATAGTCTAACTTGAAATACGCCGGTTCTATCTAATGATATGCTAAAATTATTGGTAGCATTTTCAATATATGGTACGCCATTTGTAAAATCCCAACGTAAATTACCATAAGCAAAGGCTTTTAAATCGGCATTGTTTCTCGATGATTTGGATGTAATTTTACCATTTAATTCAACTTCACCATTTTTTTTCCATGTTGTTCTGATTGCTTCAAGACCAGTATATTTTTTTGACCATAAATTAAGTTGATCATTAGCACCATCGTATTCCAATTCAAAACCATAGTTGCCGGATTCATAGAGTTGTAAACGAGCCTTTTTAGCATTGGCAGCTGATAATTTTACCGCAACGCTATCGGCAGTTTTTACGACTAATGTCTCATCGGGCGTAGCAGTGCCTATACCAACATTACCTCCCCCATACGCTAAGGTAACATTATCTCCGGATAAATAGTTTAAATGAAGTGCACTTCCTTTACTTTCAATCTGATTGCTATCCAATCCTATTCCATTGGTACTCGTTCCTACAAGCAATCCAGCTTTGGTAAAATCTAAGGAACCGTTATTATTAATATTTCCAATTGGATTGATATTTAAACGTCCTGTAGATGAAGTGGTGCCGATACTTACATTGCCATTGTGTGCAATTTGAAAATCTAGTCTTACATCGCCATTTGTTCCCATTTGAATCATATCATTACTACCGATATATAGTCGGTTACTAAAACGATTAAAATTGGCTGTGTGTGTGCCATTTTCTAATTTAATGGTAGCGTTTGAATTATTAATATTTAATAAACCCGATTCAATTTTTACATTTCCTTTAAAATGCCCTGCATATTTTCCTATTCCATTCGTAGCTTCGCCGTAAACAGCTGTTCCATATCCTGCTGTTGAGGATGGAATAATATTGTATGAGCCATATTTTACAGCAGAACCGGTTCCGGTTACTTTATTATAAGTGCCATATTGTGGGGCGGTAGTAGTACCGGCACTAATGACATTTTTGGTGCCATAATTAATTCCTGTACCTTCTGACAAATAATTGTTAACACCAATATGTATATTGTTGTTTGCATTAATAATACTGTCTGTAATCCCAATCAACATTCCTGTACCTTCTGATAAATGATTCATAACACCATATTGTTGTCCAGAACCTGTTCCTGTTAATTCGTTATACGTACCGAAATGTTCACCATTTGACGTATTATCTATTTTGTTATAATTGCTGAAAATACTAGCATCTGCCGTTCCGGTAAGAATATTATAAACACCATATTGAGGATAATGTCCTGTATTTTCAATGATATTAAAATTTGCGTATTGCGCACTATTATCGGTTCCTTTTAAATGGGTTTGAATACCAATATGATAGTGCGAATGAGTTGCTCCATCACCCACGATAAAATTTGCACCTACACGATAATTAGAGAGACCCGTATTAGTATAATTCTCTACAACTAATTTTCCATTAGCCCCTGCGCCATAATAATCTCCAAGACGCAAAACGCCCGAATGTTTAATGTTATCTGCAAGGCTTTGTGCCATATTTCCATCTAATTTTGTGAATACTGCCGGTTTATTATTTAAATCGGTGTAATCACCGCTAAATACATTGCCGGCTTTATCGGCATATTTTGCTGTAGGAACATATTTTAGTTCATTAGTACCAAAATTCTGGAAACCGCTGCCGGTATTAATCTCTACTTTTAAAGATAAATCATTTTGCCAATCTATGTTGTCAAAATTGCCTGCAAGCAAACTTCCTTCTCCTATGCTTACAGATACAATGCCGTTAGCATCAGTTGTAGTAGTTTGTGTTTCTTGATAGACGGTAGTTGCGCTGTTTTGTAATATGGTAAATTTTATGCTTAGGTTTTGATTGGCTAAAGCATTACCATTATCTGTAATAAGCGCTTTGTAGTTAAAGCCGCTTTGTGCGAATGTCATTTCAGCTATTAGTATAGCTATTAAACTTAAAATTAATTGTTTTGTTTTCATAATATAAAATTTATAAGTTAAATGTTTTTAAAATGTTTTCTTTTTGGGTTTGGATTTTTATTTTTAGAATGCCTTTGTTTTCAAAATTAATAGGTATTTGTATCGTATTTAAATTTTTAATATTTGTATGAGATATGATTTTGTTTTCATTTTCAATATTAATTTTACCGGAAATCAAATAATCAGCAGTTATGACAATATTGGGTTTGATATATGATATGAGTACCATTGCTTTATTTTTTTTGAGTAAAATTACAGGTGTTTTATTCATAAAACTAATTTATTAGGTAAGAAATAAGTAAGGTGCGTAGTTTAATTAAGTAAGAATTAGGTAAGGGTTACAAAAATATATTATTGATAATCAATAGTTTATAAAATCACTTTGTCAATTTTATAAATAGGTCAAATAAAAAAGCTAAATTTGTGTATGTATTAATCTATTTGTTGTTATGAAGCATTATAAATATATTTTACAAATTTTTATGGTATTGATGTCTTTGCAAATTTATGGGCAAATTACACCTAAGCAAAAGGATAGTTTGTTACAAAAATACGCATCATCTAAAAATGTTCAAACACTAATAATTTTAGATAAATTAGTAACATATTACAACCGCAATCAACCCGACAGTGCTGTTTATTACAATAAATTGCTTTTGCAAAAGGCAGGTAAACAACACAATGTCAAGTATAAAGCGGCTTATTATGCCAATCAAGCCATTTATCAATCTTATCGCTCTAAGTATTATGAAGCTATTGACAATATAAATAAAGCGATAGCCATTCAAAAGAAAGAAGCTTTGACCAATGATTTGGCAGATTCATATAAGTATTTAGCCGGTTTTAATTATTATTTGGAAAATTATGATCAAGCTATTGAATATATGTATAGGGCATTGCATATTTATGAATCAGAAAAAAATTACGCCGGAATTGTTTTTTCCTTAAATAATATTGGATTGCTCAATGAAGAAGCTAAATATTTTGATAAAGCCTTGGTTTGTTATCATAAAGGACTTCGTTTGATTGATGAAAAGGATTTGACTATAAATAAAGCCTTATTTTATGCCAATATGGGCGTGGTGTATAAAAATACAGGAAAATACGATAGTGCTCTAGATTATTATAAGAAATCTATTCTTTTAGATAAGAATAAAAACTCAAAACGAGGCTTGGCGCATACTTTATATGACATTGGAAATTTGTATGCTTTTTATCTAAAAAATACTGATTCAGCGCGTTATTATTATCAAAGAAGTGTCAATTTTGCCAATGATTACGACGAGGGGTTGCTCTCGCTTATTTATAGTAGTAAAGCTAAGATGCTTATAGAAAATAATGAGGTTAAGCAAGGAATTAGTTTAATGCAAAAAGCTTTGAAAATTGCCCAAAAACAACAAGGTTTAAAAACACAAGAGTTGGCACATTATAAACTCTATGAAGCTTATAAAACTCTTGGAAAATCACCTGTAGCCTATAAGCATTTGGAAGATTTTGTGGAAATCAGAGATAGTATTAATAAGCAAAAAACAGCTGTTACTTTGGCTAATTTGGAGGCTAAATACCAAAATGAGAAGAAAAATGCACGTATCCATGAGCTGGAGCTCAAAAAAACAGTGGATAATAAAATTAAAAGCTATTTAATTGGTAGTATAATTTTACTCTTAATTAGTTTTTTGTTGATTATTAGAAATTTTTATATCAAACGAAAGCAGAATTTATTAGAAAAAAATCTATTAAAAGTTGAAAAAGATAACATTAATCAAGATTTAAGTTATAAATCCAAACAATTGGCATCGCAAGCTTTGATGATGATGCAAAAAAATAAATTAATCGAAAGTATTTTACAGAATTTATCAGAAATAAAACCGCAAAATCCCGAATTGGTGAAACTGAAAAGGAAACTAAAAAAAAGTATGCATTCCGAAGATGATTGGGAACTATTTAAACATTATTTTGAAGAAATAAATAAAGATTTTTTTGAGAAACTTAAACAAATAAATGATAAGATTACGCCTTCGGAACGCAAGTTGGCAGCCTTGATAAAATTGCGTTTTAATATTAAAGAAAGTGCTTTTTTGCTAAATATATCGCCGGATAGCGTTAAAACTGCTCGTTATATTTTACGAAAAAAATTGGGATTGGAAAAAGGAGAAAATATCTATGATTTTTTAAATGATTTAAATTAAGTTCAATAATTGGTATTATCATATATTTGTCCGCATCAAAATTTGTTATGGATAATAAAAAATTAATTGAATGGTATTGTCAAAATAAACGTGAATTGCCTTGGCGAAATACTATTTCGGCTTATCATGTTTGGCTTTCTGAGATTATCTTGCAGCAAACACGCGTAGCGCAAGGTTTACCATATTATCAAAAATTTGTAGCAACTTATCCTAACATACAAGATTTGGCGCAGGCTGATGAACAAGAAGTATTAAATCTTTGGCAAGGTTTGGGTTATTATTCGAGAGCCAGAAATTTGCATTTTACCGCAAAAGATATTGTAGATAATTATAATGGAATTTTTCCAAAGCAATATAAAGATTTATTAGAGTTAAAAGGTGTAGGAGCTTATACAGCCGCTGCTATTGCTTCCTTTTGTTACAATGAGCCTGTTGCTGTTTTAGATGGTAATGTTTATAGAGTTTTGTCTAGAATTTTTGGTATAGAGATTCCAATTAATTCATCAGAAGGGCGCAAAATATTTAAGGATTTGGTGCAGGAACAATTAGAAAAAAATAATCCCGGCACATACAATCAAGCCATAATGGAGTTTGGTGCTTTGCAATGTACGCCGGCTAATCCAAAGTGTAAAATTTGTCCTTTATCTGCCGATTGTATAGCATTTCAGACAGGAAAAGTAGAAAAATTACCGGTGAAAATTCCAAAAGCAAAACAAAAGAAACGTTATTTTCATTATTTTTTGATACATTATAAAGATAGTATTGTTTTGCAAAAAAGAACAGTTAAAGATATTTGGCAAAATCTTTATCAATTACCGTTATTGGAAGTGACATCTAATGATAGATACAAATCCGAAAGATTTGATGCGTTATTGACAGATTTATCAGTAAAAACGGCAGGATACCCTATTTTAAAAAAGGAAGTGGTTCATAAGTTAACACACCAACATTTGTATATTTCATTTTGGGAAGTAACGTCTATTGCAAAACCGAAAGTTTTAATAAAAATTAGCGAATTAAAAAATCATCCTATGCCAATTGTCATTGCAAATTTTTTGGATAATAGTTTTTAATGATATACCTTTGACTAATATTTGTTATTTAAAGACCCTTAAATTAATTTATTATGAACGGAACCATTAACAAAGTAATACTTATTGGACATCTCGGAGATAATGTAAAAATGCATTTCTTTGATGGAGGCAATTCAATTGGACGTTTTCCATTGGCAACAAATGACAGTTACGTCAACAAAGCAACTGGTGAAAGAGTAACCAATACAGAATGGCATAATGTGGTTGTGCGAAATAAATTAGCCGAAATATTTGAAAAATATGCGCATAAAGGAGACAAAGTTTATTTAGAAGGACGTTTGCGTACCAGAAAATGGACTACAGATGAAGGCGTCGATCGCTACACAACTGAGATTCATGTAACCGAATTTACTTTTTTAACCCCAAAGGGCACAAAAGATCAGCATGCGCAGGGAGACAATTCAGTTCAAAATGAAACGGGAACGACTCAAAATGCTGAAGTTGAAAAGCCTGAGGAAGACGATTTACCTTTTTAATTTTTAAATAATGGACGACCCGGGTAGTTTATCCTTGATTTTACATTTAATTCCATACTTTATTGCAATTGTTGTCTTATTGCTCTTGTCAGCTTTGATATCAGGATCGGAAATTGCCTTTTTTTCATTTTCACCTGCAGATTTAGATGATTTGGAAAGCGAGCGTAGCGGTCGAAAAATCATACAGTTATTAAAAAAACCAAAAGAATTATTAGCAACTATTTTAGTGGCAAATAATTTTATCAATATTGCCATTGTTATACTTTCAGCTTACTTAATATCTCCGCTGTTATCAGGTGTCTCGGATATTTGGCATTTTATCATAGAAATTCTTATTGTAACATTTTTAATATTGCTTTTTGGTGAGATATTACCAAAAGTTTATGCCAATAGAAATCCTGAAAAGTTTGCCTCCTTTATGGCAAAACCGCTAATTTTTTTGCAAAAAGTATTGTATCCTATTTCTATATTTTTGGTTAGGTCGGTCGGTGTTGTAGAACGAAGGCTAAATAAAGAGAAATTAAATTTATCTATAGACCAAATATCACAAGCTATAGAGTTGACTTCAAAAGAAAACACGACTAAAGAAGAACAAAAAATATTTGAAGGGATTATTTCTTTTGGTGAAACAGAAGCTAGGCAAATTATGCGTCCTAGGATTGATGTTTTTGCCGTTGAAGATACTATGTCACTCAAGGAAGTAATCGATGAAATTACCTTTAAAGCTTATTCTAGAGTACCGGTGTTTCATGAAGATATGGATAGTGTTATTGGTGTTCTTTTTGCCAAAGATTTACTACCTTATTTAAAAGCTACATCTTATGATTGGGTGCAATTGTTAAGAGAACCGTTTTTTGTTCCTGAGAATATTAAACTCGATGATTTGTTAAAAGATTTTCAAGAAAAAAAGACACATTTGGCAGTGGTAGTAGATGAATATGGCGGCACCTCCGGAATTATTACGTTGGAAGACGTTATTGAAGAAATTGTAGGAGAAATCACAGATGAATACGATAAAGAAGATGTTAACTTTGTTAGAATCAGTAATGATATATATGAATTTGAAGGCAAAACATCTCTAAAAGATTTTTATAAAGTGATGGATTTGTCCGAAGAAGATGAGGACTTGTTTGAGCAGGAGAAAGGAGAAGCTGAAAGTTTGGCGGGTTTCTTTCTGGAACAGTCCGGTGCTTTCCCAAAAAAGAATGATCGCATCAAGATTTATCACTATGAACTAGTGGCGATTTCAATGGACGGCAAACGCATTAAAAAAGTAAAGGTGAAACGCCTTTCTTAATTTTTTAGCTTGCTGATTATCAGGCATATATATTTAAAATTAAATTTAATAAAAATTTAACAAAATTCTTGTATTTTAATACAAAATTTTGATACTTTTGCGGGCTTTAAAAATCAACTAATATTGTTTAGCTGATTTGAATATAGCAGGAAAAATAATTATAATAAAAACGCGTGATTAATGGATATTAATATTAACCAAATAATTACAGCAACTATGGTGTTGTTTGCTGTGATTGATATTTTAGGTAGCATTCCTATCATTATTGATTTAAGAAATAAAGTAGGTCATATACAGTCTGAAAAAGCGTCGATTGTTTCCGCATTAATAATGATTGTGTTTTTGTTTGTAGGAGAAGGAATATTAAAAATGGTTGGTATAGATATCAGCTCATTTGCCGTTGCAGGTTCTTTTATTCTTTTCTTTTTGGCATTGGAAATGATTTTAGGCATTACACTTTTTAAGGATGATGAACCCGAAGCGGCTTCCGTAGTTCCGTTGGCTTTTCCGTTAATAGCCGGTGCTGGTTCATTGACTTCTATTCTTTCACTTCGAGCTGAGTTTTATACCATCAATATTATTATTGCTATTGTTATCAATATGATATTTGTATATGGGGTATTGAAGTCTTCAAGAAAGATTGAATCTTTTATCGGAAAAGCAGGTATTGGCATTATCCGTAAAGTCTTTGGTATTATTTTATTGGCAATAGCTGTTAAACTATTTGTAACCAATATCAAAGATTTATTATAGGCTTTTTTTGTTAGTAAGAATTACAAAAGTAGTGTTGGTAACCTATTTGTTAGTACTGTTTTTTTTCTGTAGAAACTTTTTGTTCCTTTCTGAAAAATAGATAGTAAACATTGATTAAAGCAATAAATCCATTTGCTATAACTATAGGTGGAAGGTTTTTTAGGATGCCATAAATGACAAAAATACCAGCACCTATCATATTTATAAAGCGTAATTTATGGGCGTCTTTCATCGTAAAGGCAATCATTAGTGCCAACATGGCTGCGTAACCAATCCATTCTATATATCTATCTTCCATAATTTTTTTTTGAGGATGCAAATATAATGGAATGTTTAGTAATGGTTTATTATTTCAATCTTTTTTTTTAACTTGCAGTTCTTATGATTAAATTTATCTTAAATGACAAAATAATAGAGACTTCTGCTAGGAGCGGAATGACTTTACTCGATTTTATTCGTGATGAACAACAATTAAAAGGTACAAAAATTGCTTGTAGAGAAGGCGATTGTGGTGCTTGTACAGTGCTTTCAGGAACGCTTGAAAATAACGAGGTTGTTTACAAAAGTATTACTTCGTGTATTTCACCTTTAGGGAATGCAGCCGGAAAACATATCGTAACAATTGAAGGTTTAAATCTCGATGAAAAATTAAGTGTTCCCCAGCAAGTAATGGCAGACAATCATGGAACACAATGTGGATTTTGTTCTCCGGGTATTATTGTTTCAATGACGGGCTATGCTTTAGGCGGAAATAATAGTTCTTGTAAAGATGCTATAAGCGGAAATATTTGTAGATGTACAGGCTATAAATCTATTGAAAAAGCAGCAGATGTTTTAGAAAATAAGTTAGAAGAAATAGAATCTTTGGAAGTTTTGGTTGAAAAAGGTTTTGTGCCTGAGTATTTTAAATCTATTCCTGAGAGATTGGAAAAACTCAATAAAACGAATAAAGATAAAAAACAAGTCGGAAGAGAAAGTGCAATCGTAGCAAATGGAACGGATATATATGTTCGTCATGCAGATAGACTTTCTTTAGAAGATGTGCGGCTAATTGGAGAAGAAAAATCTTTAAAAGGGATAGTATTCCAAGATGGAATTTGTACGATTGGTGCAAGTACTACAGTAGCAGATATTTTTGATAATCAAGAATTAAACAAGATTTTTCCTAAACTAAAAGCCTTCTTAAAACTGGTTTCTTCAGCGCAAATTAGAAATATGGGAACAATAGGTGGTAATTTTGTAAATGCTTCACCAATTGGAGATATGTCCATATTCTTTTTAGCTTTAAATAGCGTATTACATATTAAAGGGGATGTAGATAGAAATATACTATTTAAAGATTTTCATCAAGATTATAAAAAATATGATTTGCAAAAAGCTGAGTTAATTACGGCATTATCATTTAATATTCCTGATGAAAAAACTAAATTCAACTTTGAAAAAGTAAGCAAACGAACACATTTAGACATAGCAAGTGTCAATGCTGCGGCAAGTATTACTGTTTTAGATAATGTTATAACAAACGCAATTTTTAGCATGGGTGGTGTCGCTGCAATTCCAAAATTATTAGAAAAAACGAATTTGTTTTTAAAAGAAAAAAAAATAGCAGTAATAACGATAAAAGAAGCTGAAAAAGTAATGCAGACCGAAATTTCACCAATCGATGATATAAGAGGTACAAGCAGTTACAAACGATTGTTGGCAAGGCAATTATTTTTTGCGCATTTTGTCAAATTATTTCCAAAAAAAATAAAGTTAGAAGATTTGATATAAGTTTTGTGTTATGCAACACAATAAAAAAAAACATAGAAAACAGATGTTTGCTTGTCTGCTTTTAAAAACAAATTATAATGAAAAATATAGATTCATATACACATTTACGAGGCGAATCATTGTTTGTTAACGATATTATGGTTAGACAAGACACTTTGTATGGTTTGGTGTTTGACTCACCTAAAGCACACGGAAAAATTATTTCGGTGGATTATACCAAGGCAGCTGCGGTTAAAGGCGTTGTTAAAATATTTACATATAAAGATATCAAAGGTGAAAATCAGATTGGTGGAATTATAGCAGATGAACCACTTTGGGCGGAGAATGAAGTTCATTTTCAAGGACAACCCATTGCTTTTATTGTGGCAGAAAGTACAGCAATTGCAAAACAAGCAAGCGCATTAATTGAAATTGAAATTGAAGAATTACCTATAATAACGACAGCAAAAGAGGCAATGGTAAAAGAAAGTTTTATTAACGGTCCTCGTTCATTTAGTTTAGGCGATACGGAGAAATTTTTTGAAGAATGTAAATATGTTTTTACAGGAAATGCTTTTAGCAATGGTCAAGAACACCTGTATTTAGAAACACAAGGAGCATACGTTATTCCAATGGAAAACGGAAATATAAAAATCATTTCATCTACACAAGGACCAACGTCTGTACAAAGAATAGCCGCTCAAGTTTTGGGAGTTGCAATGCATAAAATTGAAGTTGATGTGATTCGTCTCGGAGGTGCTTTTGGTGGCAAGGAAGATCAAGCAACACCTTGGGCAGTTATGGCTGCTGTTGCAGTCCAATATCTTAAAAAACCGGTAAAATTTGTTTTAAGTCGTCATGATGATTTAAGAATGACAGGCAAACGGCATCCTTATGATTCAAAATTTAAAATAGGTTTAGACAAAGATTTAAATATTTTAGCTTATGATGTAACGTTTTTACAAAATTCTGGTGCTGCTGCAGATTTATCTCCAGCTATTGCCGAAAGAACTTTATTTCATACAACCAATAGTTATTATATTCCAAATGTAAGTAGTATTGTGCATAGTTGTAAAACAAATTTGCCACCAAATACGGCTTTTAGAGGCTTTGGAGGACCTCAAGGAATGTTTGTGATTGAATCTGCAATAGCTAAAGCTGCCGATGAATTGGGGATTGATAAACGAATTATTCAAGAAAAGAATTTAATTAGTGAAAACGATGAATTTCCCTATGGACAGATTGCAACACAAGTGGAAATGAAAAACGCATGGAATTCAACAATAAAACGTTTTAATTATGATGATTTAGAAGAAAAAGTATCGACATTTAATAAAAATAATTCCGTTTTTAAAAAAGGATTGTCATTAATGCCAATTACTTTTGGAATTTCTTTTACCAATACACCTATGAATCACGCAAGGGCTTTAGTACATATTTATCAAGATGGAAGTGTTGGTGTAAGTACAGGAGCTGTAGAAATGGGGCAAAGTGTTAATACTAAAATACTGCAAGTTGTTTATGAAACTTTAGGTATTTCACCTAAAAAAGTAAAATTAGAAACAACCAACACAACCAGAGTTGCAAACACATCGCCGTCAGCAGCAAGTGCTACGGCAGATTTAAATGGCAAAGCCGCTTTAAAAGCGTGTAAAGCATTAAAAGAACGATTAATTGATGTTGCTTCTGAAATCTTGTCAGAAAAAAATAAAAATATTCGTTTTAAAAATGATAGTGTCTTTGTCAAAGGCAAAAAAACAAAACTTACCTGGGAAGAAGTGGTGAGTCAAGCTATGTTAAAAAGAGTTGCTTTGACTGAAAATGCGCATTATAAAACACCAAAAATTTATTTTGATAAAACTAAAGAAAAAGGACATCCTTTTGCTTATCATGTTTATGGAACAGCCATAACCGAAGTTACCTTAGATTGTATGCGTGGAACTTATGAAATTGATGCTGTAAAAATTGTGCATGATTTTGGAAAAAGTATGAATTTAGGTATTGATATTGGTCAAGTAGAAGGCGCTTTAGCACAAGGAATTGGATGGATGACTTTAGAGGAAATCTCTTTTGATACAAATGGACAATTATTATCAAATACATTATCGTCTTATAAAGTTCCCGATGTGTTTTCAGTAGCTAAAAATGTAGAAGTAGTTCCTTTAAAAACAGAAGGAAGTAAAATGGCAATAAAAAAATCAAAAGCAGTTGGGGAGCCACCATTTATGTATGGAATTGGAGCATATTTTGCTATTCAGCAAGCCGTAAAAGCTTTTAATCCAAAACATAAGTTACAATTTCATTCGCCTTTTACACCAGAAAAAGTATTGATGAGTTTGTATGAAAAATAACATCGATTAATCAATTTTATTTTTTTAGATTTTACTATATAATAAATATGATTTATTCCAAGCAAAATATAATTAAGGGAGCCCTCATCTACAGTATGGGAGACATGATTGCCTCATTGATGTTACATGAGTTTTCATGGTTTAGACTGTTAGGAATGATAATCATTGGTTCAACTGTTTATGCGTTTGAAATACCAAATGTGTTTATTTGGATAGATAAAAAAACGCTGACGCTGGATGGTTTAAAAAAAACAACTATTAAAACATTATTAGCGCTGTTATATTTTAATCCTTTATGGATTGCTAGGCACCTGTTTTTTATTAAGATTTTTTCACAAAAATTTGATGCTATAAACACAAATTTATTTTACATTGCTTTAATGTCATATATTGTAAATATCCCGATTTCGGCAATAGCTAATTATATTATTCAAAATAAAATAAAATTGGATTGGCGTTTTGTGTCAAGTGCTGTTTTTTCGGGATTAATGGCTATATATTATGCCTTGAGTGAAAAATTGTTTACTTGATTTTATTTAAAAATGCCAATGAATTTTTATAAAAAGATTAACAACTATGGAATTTTATAAACAAATCTTAGAAAAACTTCAAGACGATCAAAATGTTTATTTATTAACAGTTGTTCAAAATATTGGAAGTTCTCCGGGACGACAAGGTTTTAAAATGTTTGTATCGCAAGATGGAAACATTTCTGGTTCTATTGGAGGTGGTATAATGGAATACCAATTTGTTGAAAAAGTCAAGAAAAATTTACAAACTGATAAACTGAAAGTATTTTTTAAGCGGCAGGTACATCAAATAAAGGCAAAAGAAAGTTCCGGAATGTTTTGTTCCGGAGAACAAACTATAGTTTTTCACCCTTTATCAAAGAAAGATATTCCTGCTGTAATACAAATTATTTCAAATTTAGAAACAAATAAGGAAGTGCTATTAGAATTAAATCCTAATGGAATTTTTATTTCTAAAAAATTTCAAAAAGAACAGTTTAATTTCAAAAATGGAGAAAATTGGTGTTATAAAGAGCAGTTAAATTATAAAGAAATATTTTATATCATTGGTGCCGGTCATGTTGGCTTGGCTGTGTCTAAAATTCTAAATAATTTAGGATTTTATGTGGTGATATTTGACAATAGAAAAGGTTTAAACACTTTAGCTCAAAATACCTTTGCTCAAGAACAACATATTGTTAATTATGATAAAATTAATCAATACATTGAGCCAAACAATTTTGTAGCAATTATGACAAGTAATTTTGTTGATGACAAAAAGATTTTATTAAAAATTATTGATAAAAATCATCGTTATCTCGGTGTTTTAGGTTCAAAAGTTAAAATTAAAATGATGTTCAAAAGTTTAATGAAAGAGGGGGTTTCCAAAGAACTGTTAAATGCTGTTTTTGCACCAATTGGTTACCCAATTAAAAGTCAAACACCTGAAGAAATTGCTATTAGCATTGCTGCTCAGGTTGTGGGAGTAAAAAATCTTAATTATTAATATTTACTTGCGTTATTCTTGGATTTTGAATCTTAGGCAAGGTTAAAAGCTTTACGCTTCGTAATCATTTATATTTCGTAATCAAAAATTCTATTGTCTAATAAATATTTTATTGTTAAAAATAACCATGTTTTTTATTATATTTGCATTTATAAACAACAAAAATATAAGATTATGTTAAAAGAATTTAAAAAATTTATTATGGGCGGCAATGTTATCGAATTTGCTGTCGCTGTAATTATGGCCGGTGCAATCGGTTTGGTTGTAAAAGGTTTTGTAAGTATGGTTGTAATGCCATTTGTAAGTCACTTTACGGGAGGTATTAGTTTTAAAGAATGGAAAATAATAATGGATGAAGCAGTTGTTGACGTTGCCGGAAAAGTTACGAATCCTGAAAATGCTATTTTGTATGGTGAATGGATTGACACAATTATTAATTTGTTAATTATAGGTTTGGTCATGTTTATGATTGTAAAGATTTATAATAATATGAAAAAGAAAGAAGCAGAAGCACCCAGTGAACCACCTGCACCTTCAAATGAAGAAGTTTTATTAGCTGAAATTAGAGATTTATTAAAAAAATAATTTTTTTATATTTTAACGAAGTTTTAAAAAAACGTTTGAGATTTTTCTCAAACGTTTTTTTTTGTTTTATACCTACAATTTAGCAAAAACAGTATGAAAACATACAAAAATCACCCTAAAGGGTGAGAAAAAATCACCCTAAAAGATGAGAAATTTTTATAAAATATGAAGTAGTTTTACAAAGAGAAATAACTAAGAAATTAAAATATATGAAATCGCCACGATAAATTCTGAAATAACAATGTGGAATTTATCAAGCTTATATATATTATCAATAATAAACTCAAAATAATAAATATTATGAAAAAGTTAGTTTTTTATGTTTCATTATCATTAGGTATGATAATGTTGTCGAATTGTAATAATGACAAAAATGCTTCTACAAGCGATAAGCAAGAAATAGCAGGTACAATTGCTAAAAATGACACCAAGCTGAAGAGGTATATGACGTCTTCAGGAATTGTAAAATACACAACAAAAATTTCAGGTAAAATGATGGGATCCACAATTTCTGGTTCCGGTACCGAAGAATTGTATTTTAAAGATTGGGGTAATGTAGAACTTAAAAAAACAGATTCAAAAAAAGTAACAAAAATGAATATTTTTGGTCAAAAGAAAACAGATGTAGTTGAAGAACATACCATCAATAAGTTGGACAATGGCAAAAGCTATTCGGTGGATAATAAGCGTAAGCTTATTTATTTGCGTAGAGATGCTGCTATGGAAATGATGAAAACTTTTAATGATGGTGATGTCGTTAATCCTGGTGAAAAGATGCTAGAATCAATAGGTGGAAAAAAAATAGGTAAAGACAACATTTTAGGTTATAGTTGTGACTTATGGGAAATACCTGGTGGAAAACAGTGGATTTATAAAGGATTGCCCTTGAAATTGCAAATGACTGTAATGGGTATTACCACTACAAATGTAGCAACTTCTGCTAAGTTTGACATCAATGTGCCGGATAAGTATTTTGAATTGCCAGACTATCCAATCCAAAAAGAAGAAGGTTTTCAAAACGATGCTGATTATGCCAAGGATAAAGTAGAAATGAAAAAAAATGCAAAAAAAATGCAAAATTTAAGCTACGAGGACTATAAGAAAATGGTTTTAAAAGATGATCCTGAAGCAAAAAATATGAGTGAAAAAGAAATGAAACAGGGCTATCAAATGATGCAAATGATGGCAAAAAAAATAGGAAATAATTAAAAATTAATAAAAAAAACACAAATAATGAAAAAAATAACACTTTTTACAATGCTTTTGGCTTTTATGAGCTTGCAAGCACAACTCGGAGCTTATCAATTTCAAGAATCATCCGGAAATACATATAGTTCATTAACTGGTATGACCACCCTTTATAACGGTGCTGATTACGATGATGAAGAAACACCAAATATACCTATCGGTTTTGATTTTGAGTATGACGGTCAAACATATAGTACGGTTACTATTGGCGTTAATGGTGCTATTTCTTTTACCGAAACTGATATCTATAATGGTAATGATTTGGCTGGCACTATAACAGGTAAAATTAATATGGTTGCACCATTTTGGGATGACTTAAAGCTATTTGATGTTGATGGTGGCGTTATTTCTTATAAATCTTACGGAACAGCACCAAATAGAGGCTTTGTAGTAGAATGGAAAAATATACGTCGTTATGGTCAATCAGGTACTATGACTTTTAGTTTATTCTTAAAAGAAACGACTAACTATATCAAATTTTTATATGATGCAAGTACAGTTGCTTCTAATGATGGTTCTATTGGATTTAATGCCAATACAGGTTCAGCTACTACTTTTGTGAGTGTAACACCTAATGCTACCACCTCAACTGTTAGTACTGCTACAGCTAATAATGCTATTTCAAGTGGAGATTTTCCTGCCGGAAAATTATATACGTTTTCACCCAAACCCGCAAATGATTCTTTTTTTGATGCCATTGATGTTACTTTAAATGATTGTGCAAACCCTGTAACAGCCTATAATGCCGGCGCTTCACCTTCTGGTGGTGCTACACCGTCTTGTGGTTCATATGTTGTGGGCACAAGGGATATTTGGTATAAATTTACAGCCCCTCAAAGAGGTGCCGTAAAACTTACCAGAAGTTCAATTGGCAATTGGTCTTCATTATCTTTTGCTATTCATACAGGATTGAATGATGATCCTGTTTATTGTGATTATATTGCTAACAACGGAGATAGTAGATCAATTTATAACTTAATTCCCGGTGACATTTATTATGTTAGAATGTGGGATTTTCATAATGATGATTTTGGTTATATAACTTTTTGTATGGAATCTCTTGATAATGATGCCAATACGAATCATTTTCCTTTAACCGTGCAACCGGAAAGTGCTACCTCTTATGTAGAAACTTATGCTAATAATGTTAACGCAACTGCATCGCCAAATCCACCTGTAGGAGCAGATGGATATAATGGTGGTGATATTTGGTTTGATTTTGTGGCACCTTCTAATGGACAATTGGCAGTAGTACATTCTGATATTGCAGGCGATTGGTCTTCATTTGCCTTTACAATTTCAACAGGAATGGGCGCTGCTTATGATGCACATGGTGTTATTTACATCCAAGGTTCTTATACGCCACCTTACGCACCTGTAGTTATTAGTGGTTTAACAGCTGGGACTACCTATTATCTAAGAGCATGGGATTATAATAATGATAATTTTGGTAATTCTCCATTTTACTTACGTGAAGATACCACAACTGGTATTGAAGATTATACCAGTCTTAACTTTAATTATTATCCAAATCCTACAACTGATATTATGAGTGTAAATGCTGAAAATAATATCGAGACGATTAGCATTATGAATCTAATGGGACAAGAAGTGTTAAAAATACAACCTGCTACAACACAAACAAGTATTGATTTATCTGCTTTGAAAGCAGGTGTTTATATGATGCGTGTACAAATGGGTGATCAAACTAAAACTGTAAAAGTGATTAAAAAATAATATTGTTGTTGTTTTTTTATAGTAGTTTGTTACTACAAAAGAAATGCCCGCTTATTTGAGTGGGCATTTTTTTATGGATATATTGTATCTTTGCCATATCGTATTTTAAAAAACAAGAAACATATGAAAATTGCCATAGGAAATGATCACGCAGGTGTTGAATATAAATTTGCAATCATAGAATTATTAGAATCTTTAGGACACAAAGTAATTAATTTTGGAACGGATACAGAAGAAAGTGTTGATTATCCAGATCATATTCATCCTGTAGCCTTTGCTGTAGAAAATGCTGAGGCAGATTTTGGGATTATATTATGTGGTAGCGGAAACGGCGCTTCTATTACAGCCAATAAACACCAAGGTGTACGCGCAGCGCTTTGTTGGAACAATGAATTAGTAGCATTGGCACGTATGCACAACAACGCAAATATTTTGGGACTTCCTGCGCGTTTTATTTCAAAATATCAAGCTTTGGCGTTTGTAGAAACTTTTTTAAACACGGCTTTTGAAGGTGGAAGACATGAAAATAGAATTAAAAAAATTCCTGTAAAAAAATAATGCCAACATTCTTTGTTTTTCTTATTTCGGTTTTTTCAATATTGCCAAATACCGGTAATTTGATTATCCGTTTTGACAAGCCTGTTAATCAAGGAAATTTGCTTGTATTTGTGTATGATAAAGCAGATGGTTTTCCAAAAAATAAAGAGATGATTTATCGTAAGGAAATCATTAAATGTAAACAAACAAGGCAAATAAATATTTCTAAGCTTCCATTTAAAACTTACGCCATTGTTGTAGTACATGATATAAATGACAATCAAAAAATGGATCGCAATTGGGTAGGTTTTCCGGCGGAACCTTATGCAATCAGTGGTACGAAATCATTTCGTTTTGGACCCCCCTTGTACAAAGATGCACAGTTTGATTTTAAGTCTGATAAACAGATAATTGATTTGTCTTTTTAAACATAATGTTCGATAAAAATAAACATTATATCGATGTGTGATTTAAAAATAAATCGTAATACGAAAACATTGTTTTAAAGCTTTTTTTAGAAAAATATTCATTTACATTTTCACGAGTTCCAGTAGCCAAAACAAAATCGCCGCCCCAAGCACCCAAGCTTTTAATGCTTCCTTTAAAATCGGGGAATAGGCTTTGTTTAACTTTGGGACGTTGTAGCAATTTTGAAACAATTGTTTCGTGTCGATCAATTAATTTATTAAGTGTTTCTATGTTTTCCGCTTTTTCCATTTCTATCGTTATTTGACTAATTTCATCGATGGTTTCACGATTGGTTTTGATAGATTTAAAGCTTTTGATTTCTGTGCTTGTACTTTGTTTTTTATTGAGGTAAACAAACCATATTTGATCTGTATAATTTGTAAAAGGATCTGCGAGTGCCCAGGTTTTTTGTGGAGAAGTTGCCGTATATTCCAAACGACTATCTTTGTTTTTTTCTTCTTCTATTTCAAAATCAAGTTGGTAAATTAGGGGTTGGTTTTCAAGACAAACAGCTACATCATAATTACTTCCACCTTTAAATAAGGCATCGTTCATTTCAAAAGCAGAAATTTTGCTCCATTTTTGAAGATTGACTAAAAAGCTAGATGAAGAACCCAATCCCCAATTTCTGTTATAATTTAATATACTTGTAAAATGTTTGGGTTTGTGAAATAAAAAATCCTTTTTATTTTGAATAATTTTAAGGGCTTTTTGTACATTTTTAGCTTTTTCTATATCATTTGTTTCAATTATTTCAAGTAAATCAATAGAAAATTTTGCTTCAAACCATTGATTTTTAATACTATTTATGTTTTCAAAACTTTGCCATAGATGGTAGGGATTTTTGGTGTTATCGATTTCCAAACTTTGCCCATAGCCATAAGTGGGAATTGCCAAAGCTTTTGCGCCTCGTAAAACGGTATATTCGCCACTCATCATTAATTTTCCGTTGGTATAAAATTTCATGTGTTTATAATTTTATCTGTTGTTTGTATGAGAAAATCTAAATAATTTCAAACATCTTTCCTGCCAGACCTGCTACCACACCATTTAGTTCCATATTGAGTAAATTTTGAGCTGCTTGCGAGATGGGCATTTTCAATTGAAAAGCCATTTCATCTAAGGATGTTTTACCTTTTTCTTGTAAAAAATCAAATATTTTTTGTTCATCTTCATTCAAATCTACAAAGAGATTTAGTTGTTTATTGGTGGTTTTTTTCTCTTGTGTTTCCCATTGCAACATTTCAATAATATCAGTAGCAGAAGTAATTAGTGCCGCTTGATTTCTTTTGATGAGGTTGTTGCAGCCTAAACTGTAAATATCCGAAGCCCTGCCCGGTACGGCAAAGACATCGCGGTTGTATGAATTGGCAATATCTGCCGTAACCAATGAGCCACCTTTTTTTCCGGATTCAATAATGATGGTTGCTTCAGATAAACCAGCTACAATACGATTTCGTTTTAAAAAATTATTTCGATCTACAATATCCGAATGCCAAAATTCAGAAATCAATCCACCATTTTCTAACATTTTTCCGGCAATTTTTTTATGAATACTCGGATAAATACGGTTAAATCCGTGCCCCAAAACTCCTACGGTAGGCAGCTTGTGTTTTAACGCGTTTATATGTGATTCTACATCGACACCGTAAGCCAAACCACTAACAATTAACGGTTTGTATTCAGCGAGTCCTTCTACAATTTCCGCAACCATTCGTTTGCCATAAGGCGTGATATTGCGGGTTCCTACAATGCTGATGACCCTTGATTGATTGATGTTAAAATTGCCTTGTTGAAAATACAATATAGGTCCATCTGGTGCATGAAAAAGTTTGGTGGGATAATCATCATCAAAAATACTAACCACTTGCAAATTCATTTTGGCAATATATTTGATTTCTTTTTCAACACGCGACCAATCATTAAAACTTTTTATGCCTTGTAACATAAAAGTGCCAATGTCCAGTAAATCGATTTTGTTTTGTTTTGCTGCATCAAAAACAGCCTGTGCAGATCCAAAATAACGCAAGAGTTTTTTGGCAGAAATATCTCCTACACCTTTTACTTTTTGAAGGGCTAACATATAAAATAATTCGTTTTCGGTCATAGATGTAAAAATTATAAAGTTTTTAAAACACAAAGATAATGAAAACAAAATAAGCGCAAAATTGGTAAACATTGCTTATTTTTGTGAAAAATAATATATTAAACCTATGAATGCTATTTTGAATAAACAATTATTAACGTTCTTTTTTCTTTTCACATTTTACATAGTTGGTGCACAAAATCCGTATTTTGACATCAGTAAACAGATGGAAATTTATAATGATTTGCTTAAAAAATTAAGTACCAATTACATCGATGAAATAAATTTTGGCGATTTAATTCAGAAAAGCAATCGGAAAATGCTTAACCGTCTCGACCGGTTTACAACTTACTACGATGAGCAAGGAATATTAGACCAAAAAATGCGACAAGAAGGGCATTTTGGCGGAATGGGTATCAGTATTCAAGTAAGAGATTCTCTTATTTTGATTACACGTATTTATAAGGATTCTCCGGCTGCTAATGAGGGTTTGCAAGTGGGGGATCAAATTATTGAAATTGAAAACCAAAAAGTTTCTGAAATGGATAGAAAAGTTGCTTCGAGTATTTTGCGAGGTGAGAAAGGCAGTAAAATATCTTTGGTTATTAGCAGAAATGAAAAAATAATCAATAAAAAAATAACCCGGAACGATATTCCATTAAATGCCGTTACATCTACCAAATTAGTAGGTGATATTGGTTATATTAGATTTGTAAAATTTAATCAAAAGGCTGCGAGTCAAACTAAATTGGCTTTATTGGATTTGAAAAAACAAGGTGCTAAAAAAATTATTATCGATGTGCGTGGTAATCCTGGTGGTTTGTTAAACGAAGTGGTGAAAATTGTAAATTTCTTTGTGCCAAAAGGTAAAGTGGTGGTAACCACCAAAGGTCGATTTGCAAAGTATAACAAAACGTATCTAACTAAAAATGAATCTATTGATGAAGAAATTCCCATTGTCATATTGGTAAACAATCATTCGGCATCTGCCTCAGAAATTTTATCTGGATCGCTTCAAGATTACGATAGGGCGGTGATTATAGGCGATACCACTTATGGAAAAGGTTTGGTGCAACGTACTTTTAAACTGAAATACGGTACTTATATGAAGCAAACCATCTCAAAATATTATATTCCATCTGGTAGATTGATTCAAAAAATAGATTATTGGCATCGCGATAAGAATGGAAAACCTTTATTGATGCGTGCCAATTTGCCTGAAAAAATATATCAAACAACTAATGGACGTACGGTACATAATTTAGGAGGTGTCATTCCGGATATCGTTATGGAAAATGAAATAAATAATCCTTTGGTTCAAGATTTATTAAAGCAAAATACTTTGTTTGATTTTGCTACTTGGTATTATTATAACAAGGAAAAACCAGTTTCTGCAAGTGGATTTGCTTTAAATGACAGCGATTTTGAATTATTTTTAGCGTATTTAAAACAACATGATATTTATCCGCAAACCATTACGGAAAAAGCGATTAAAAAATCTTATGAAAAAGCGCTAAAGGAAAAACAAAGCAACAAAATTATCGATACTTACAAAATGCTTATGGAAGCCTACTCACAAGAAAATTTAAAAACCATACAGGCACACAAAGCGCAAATAATAGATTTGATTGCCCGAGATTTGGTCTATCGCTATTTTTATATAGATGGATATACCGAATATATTTTGCAAAAAGATCCAATGATTGTAAAAGCCAAAAAAATACTTGACGATTCGTTGCAGTATCACAAAATATTGCAAAATTAGCTTTTTGATTTTTTTCTAATCCGCCTATCAACAGAAGTTATATCAATCTAAGTATGTGAAATGATTTATTTACACTAAATAACTAAAAAGTATAAAAATGCAATTTTTTGGATTGTATACTAAACAATGCTAACTTGCAGGAATGATATGTAAGTATGTGGTTGTGCGTGTAGATATAAGTGTTGTGCTTTATTAAAGAATAGATTCTAAACAATAGCTGTATTCCATATTTTTGACTATTTTTGTCCTAAATTAAATATAATAAAGTATGATGCCGTAATTTGGAGAATATATAAAACAACGTAGAACAGAATTGGGATTTCCTTTAAAAAAGGTTGCTTCATATCTTAATCTTGATACTTCTACACTTGGAAAAATTGAAAGAGCAGAACGTAATTTATCTGAAACCCTTTTATGTTCGCTTGCTGAAATATTTGAAACAGAACAAAAAAAAGTTCTAAATCAATATTACTCTTCAAAAGTAACGCAAGAAATAAAAGACTATCCTCATTATAAAGAAGTTCTAAACATAGTTCAAGAACAATTACAACTCTATTTCACAAGTACAGTACAAAAACCAAATTGGACAGAAAAAGAATTTGAAAATCCAAAAGCAAAAATTAGAATTGCAACAATGTTTTCTGGAATTGGAGCAATTGAATATGCTTTTAAAAGATTAAAATTACAAACAGAAATAATTTTCGCAAGTGATATTGATAAATTTGTAAAGCAAAGTTATTTTGCAAATTACAAAATAGAAGAAGAAAACTGGTACGATAATGTTCAAGATATTCAAGGAACGAAATACAAAGGAAAAGTTGATTTATTAGTTGGTGGAAGTCCTTGTCAATCATTCTCAATGATTGGTAAAAGAAAAGGATTTGCCGACACAAGGGGAACACTATTCTATGATTTTGCAAGAGTTGTAAAAGAAAGTCAACCAAAAGTATTTATTTTCGAAAATGTAAAAGGTTTAATCAGTCATGATAAAGGAAATACTTTTGAAACAATAAAAGCAACTTTTGATGAATTGGGCTATAAATACTTTTATCAAGTATTAAATTCTAAAGCTTATGGAGTTCCTCAACATAGGAATAGAATTTTTGTTATAGGTTTTAAAGACAACTCTATAAAATTTGAATTTCCAAAACCAATTAAATTAGAATTCAAAATGCAAGATTTTCTTGAAGATTACGCTGAAAGCAAGTATTATCTAAAAGAAAAAGGTGTAAAATTCGTCACAAGTTCAAAAAATAGAAAAAAGAGATACACTCAAATTAATGGAGATATTGCTATTTGTCAAAAAGCAAACCAACAATTCAATTGGTATGTAGATTTTGTATTTGAAAGTAAAGAAAACCCAGAATTTGATGAATTAATATTTGACGTAAATGAAGTTGAAGAAAAATATTACTTACTTGAAAAAACAAAAAAATATGTTTTAACTGAAGGAACAAAAAACTTTAAAACATCTATTAAAACTGACCTTAAAATTGCAAGACCTTTGCTTCAATTTATGCATAAAATGCACAGAGCAGGTGTTGATAACTATGTAACTCATAATAAAGGGAGAATACGAAAATTAACACCTAAAGAATGTTTAAGATTAATGGGGTTTAGAGATGATTTTAGACAAGAAGTCAGCGATACTCAAATGTACAGACAAGCAGGAAATAGTATTGTAGTTGACGTTCTGATTGCATTATTAAAACAAATGGATATAACAAAATTTTCAAAAAAATAATATGAAAATACAACTATTAGATAAAACATATAAAGTAATTGATGCTAAAGAAAAAATAACTATTGCAGATTCGTTTGTTTTAACTTCTAACAAAATTGGAACAGCACACGGAGAAGGAAAGCTATATATTGGCAATGGTAATAAAGAAACTTATGATTTTTTTTGGAAAAAGAGGTTTTACAATAAATTGCATTTTACTTAAAAATGACTTAGTTGAATATCTAAACGATTGTGAAAGTGAATATAAAAACCCTGAACAGCCATATCAAAATCCTGAAAATTTACCTAAACTTTGGAATAAGAGAATAAACAAAGTAAATCAATTAGATGATAGTTTACCTTTTACCATAATTGACCAAACTCAAATTCAAGGACCAAGAATTTATGTAAATACAAAAGACACAAATTACAAGTTAATTAGAGAGTTGTCTCTACCTAATATTAGTTATTTATCTGTTTTAAAATTAGAATCAAAGGAAAAGCAAATCATATATTATTTTAAACCTTTTGTAGATTATTTTGGGGAATATGAAAACATCAATTTTGTTAAAGAAGTAGAAGCACAAATAAAAAAAGAAAAAATTTCTCAAGAAAAAAAGGACAATCTTATTCGTGCAAGAAAAGGACAAGGAAAGTATAGGTCAGATTTACTTGAACAATGTCCTTTTTGCCCAATAACTTTAATATCAGATGATCGTTTACTAATAGCAAGTCATATCAAGCCTTGGGTGAAATCAGATGGAATTGAAAAAATAGACCCGAAAAATGGTTTTATGTTTACACCAACTTATGACTTCTTATTTGATAGAGGTTATATCAGTTTTTCTAATGACCAAAAGATAATTGTTTCACCTTGGCTATCTAAAATGACGTGTTCAAAACTAAGTATTTCAAATGATAAAAAATATTCAATGCTACCTGTTAACGGACGTGAAAATTATTTAGAATACCATAGAAATAATATACTGAAAAAGTAAAACAAGGCATAATAAAAAATATAGGTAATTGCGGGTTTTATGATTAATTTAAAGTTTATATCTTTGAACAAAGTTTAGTTATAAACTGAATGTTCAGTTTTCCGAAATCCCGCACTACTTATACACTCACCATTGCAAACATCAGAAAAGTATAATACAATTAAACCTTTTCTAAAAATGGTAGTCGTAGTAATAATAAACTTAAAAAAAATAGAGAATGAAAAGAGCAATTGTTTTATTTGGATTATTTTTCTTAATGTTTAATATTTATGGTCAGTACCCAAATAATGAAGATGGTCAATGCGAGGATATGTTAACCCCCGAATATTATGATACACCAAATGGAGGGGCATTCAGGCTTGAAGTAAACAAGTTTGTGCACTTCGTTAGACAGCTACCTTTTCAACACCCATTTGAAGATTCTTTGGGACAGATACCAACATACACTATCGGTAGAGGTTTTGGAGACGGAATAGGACCTGGTGGAATAGGAAGTCATCATCCAGCATTTGACTATTATGTTGGCAGCTCAACAGAAGTGAATATGTATGCGGCACACGATGGTATTGTAACCATAAGTAGAGATGTTGCAAGATACAGGCATTATCTTTCAATAACGACCGATATAAAAGATAGTTTAAATAATATAATTGGTAAAATGGTGACTTTTTATGCACATATAGACCTTGATCTTGACGCTATCGATAATATAAATTTAGATGGACAATATGTAAATAAAGGAGATTTAGTTTCAAAGCATCTTTATTCAGGAACAATGGGCGGTCCGCACTTACATTTTGAAATTAGATATTATCGTCCCACAGATACTGGTATCGAAGATTTTTATGGCGGAAATGTTGGAGGAAACACAGCACCATCATCAGGAAGTTGGTTATACGGATTTTGGAATCCTAATTTTGGATATGGATTTGCACATCCTGATAATCATTTGAATTATTCCGCAACAGATATAATTTCAAATGACTTTAAATTAGGTATTAGCGTTTATCCAAACCCCACAAAAGATTTTGTAACAATAAAATTAAAACAACAAGAATTTCAAGAGCTATGTTATTCAATTTATAATTTTAAGGGACAAATCATTATGAAAAAAGATGTAGCATATTCTGACTTTATTAGAATTGATTTTTCAAACTTTAATTCTGGATTTTACTTATTAAAATTGACTGATAAAGTGCGTGAAAAGGAAGCCGTTATACGAATAATTAAAGAATAATATTTATTAATAAAAGTTATGCGTAATTTTGATAAAATGGTAATATTGAAGTTTGTAACATTAAATAAAATTAGTGGTAAATTGAAAATTAATCATTCCAAAATGTCCAGCACCTTATATATAAAGTCTTAGACTATTTAAAAACTTGTGAAAAAAAAATCTATATTCTTATTCACAAGTTTTTTTGATTGTAAATTATATCAAAGATTCTTGCCAATTAAACGCACCTAAAAATCACATTTTCAATGGTTTTAAATTATTTGCCCGGACATTCCTTAATAACACTCGGTTTAATATGTTTGTCGCCATAATTTTTATCAAAAGCCTTGGCAAATTCTTTGGCCAATTTTTTGGCTGTTTTGTCGTAAGCATCATGATTTGCCCAAGTGTTTTTTGGAATTAATATAGCTGTTGGTACATCGGGAACTTCTACAGGAATATGTAAGTGAAACAACTTGTCATAAGTGTATTTTACATTTTTTAATTTTCCTTCTAAAGCAGCATCTACCATTTTTCGGGTATATGATAATTTCATGCGTTTTCCGGTTCCATAAGCACCGCCAGTCCAGCCGGTATTGATTAGATAAACATCGGTATTGTGTTTTTTCATTTTTTTACCCAACATGTCGGCATAAATATCCGGATTTAAGGGCATAAAAGGCTGTCCAAAAAATCTTGAAAAAGTAGCTTGTGGTTCTGTAACACCAGTTTCGGTTCCGGCAAGTTTAGAAGTATAACCCATTAAAAACCAAAGCATAGCTTGTTCTGGATTCAATTTGCTGATAGGTGGCAATACACCATACGCATCTGCCGTGAGAAACAAAATGGTGGAAGGATGCCCCGAGGTAGATGATTTTTTAATATTTTTAAGGTAATACAAAGGATAAGAGGCGCGCGAGTTGGGTGTTAGCCTTGTGTCAAAAAAATCAAATTTTTCCGAAGGATAAATCATAGCATTTTCTACTATCGAGCCGTGTTTTGTGTAATTATCCTTGTGCATAACGGCTTCGTAAATGTCGGGTTCTTTGTCGTGCGTAATATCAATCATTTTTGCATAGCACCCATTTTCAAAATTGGCAACACCTTTGGCACTCCATCCATGTTCGTCATCGCCTAATAATTTTCGTTTGGCATCAGCAGATAAAGTTGTTTTTCCAGTTCCCGAAAGCCCTAACAATAAGGCAGCATCTCCTTTTTCTCCAACATTTGCGGAACAGTGCAGTGGCAATATTTTTTCAAATGGCAGCAGGTAATTCATCGTGGTAAAAAGCATTTTTTTCATACTTCCCATATAAGCAGAACCGATGATAACACCAATTTTGTTTTCAAAATCTGTAGCCACTACCATATTAGAAGTTTCGCTGTGTAAATCATCTTCGGCATGTACTTTGGCATCTATTTCTATATTGCTTAATTTGCGCAAAAGTCCTTTATATTTTTTTGATTTTAATTTTTTGTAAGGTAAATGTAGCAGTAAAAATGTTTCTTTTTTATAAATACTTTTTTGAATATTTTTAGGAATAGGTCTAAACATATTGTCGGTAAACAGTGCTGCCAAAGCATGAGTGGTAATAGTGGTTACCGGTAAAGCATAAGTAACATCAGCGCCAATTACGCGGTCTGTTTGATATAATATTTCTTCACAGTTTAGATAGTGCAAAGCATCATCAACCAGCAAATTAAACGTGTTTTCATCGATAGGTAAATTATTGGGCGAAGACCAATCTACATATTTTTTGGTTTTGCTACGTTTTACAATAACGGTGTCTTTAGGACTGCGACCGGTAGATTCTACAGGTGTCCAGGTTGCCAAAGCGCCATTTTCAGATATGATGGCTTCTTTATTTATCACTGCTTTTTCAATCATCTTTTTACGATTGGGATTTGCCGTAATTTGTTTTGAATGCTTTTTAATAAATTGATTTATTTTTTGTCTATTGTCCATATTATTGATTTTTGCTTTCAGTTTGTAAATATATTGTATTTTTTAATTCATATTTTATTTAAAATGACAAATTACTTTTTATTCTATAAGCTATGATATATATTTGCGCTAATTTGTATAAATAATAAGCATTTTTAATTCATATAAAGAAAACTGAAAAAATGAGAAAAATATTGTTAATAGGGGCAGGAAAATCAACCTCTTCCTTGATGAATTATTTAAAAGAAAAATCTGAGATTGAGGATTTACATATTACAATCGTCGATAAAAATCTTGATTTAGCCAGAATAATAATGGGTAATCATCCACGTGTTTTACTACAAAATATCGATATATTTAATGATGAAGATCGTTATAAGGCTATAGAAAATGTAGATATTGTTATTTCTATGTTGCCGGCACGTTTTCATATGCAAGTAGCGCGCGATGCGGTTAAATTGGGTAAGCATATGGTGACAGCTTCTTATATTAGTGAAGAATTAATGACCTTAGATAAAGAAGTAAAAGAAAAATCTTTGGTGTTTATGAACGAAATTGGTTTGGATCCTGGAATTGACCATATGAGTGCGATGCGTGTGATTGACCAAATCAAATCAAATGATGGAAAAATGATTTTGTTTGAATCTTTTACGGGTGGTTTGGTAGCGCCCGAGAGCGATGATAATTTATGGCATTATAAATTTACTTGGAATCCAAGAAACGTTGTAGTAGCCGGACAAGGTGGCGTGGCAAAATTTTTACACGCCGGAGAATATAAATATATTCCGTATCACAAACTTTTTAGAAGAACTGAATTTCTAAATATGGATGGATATGGACATTTTGAAGCGCTTCCCAATCGAGATTCGCTTAAATATCAAAATATTTATGGATTGGAAGATGTTAGAACATTATATCGTGGCACCATCAGACGTGTAGGTTATTCGCGTGCTTGGAATGTTTTTGTGCAACTGGGCATGACAGATGATACCTATGCGATGGAAAATTCTGAAAACTTGACTAAACGTGATTTTGTCAATGCTTTTTTACCATATAGCCCTACGGATTCGGTAAAATTAAAATTGCGCCAGTATCTCAAAATAGAGCAAGATGACGAACTTTGGTTTAAGTTATTAGAGTTAGATCTTTTTGAAAGTAAAACCAAAATTGGACTAAAAAATGCGACACCCGCACAATTGTTGCAAAAAATATTAGAAGATAAGTGGACACTTAAACCCGATGATAAGGATATGATTGTGATGTATCACAAATTTGGATACAAACAAGGGAAAGAGCTTAAACAAATCGATTCTCAACTAGTGGTTAAAGGTGATGATCAAATTTATACCGCTATGGCAAAAACCGTTGGCTTGCCCGTAGCTATTGCGACTATAAAAATCTTAAATGGTGAAATAAAAACACCAGGAGTGCAGTTACCCATAACAGCAGAAGTTTATGAACCTATTCTTAAAGAATTGGAAGATTATGGTGTTGTTTTTAATGAAAAAGAAGTGATTTTTGAGTGTTATAATCCCAATTTTGTAGCTGGTTGATGTAAAAAAAAATAAACTTTTATGCAATTTAACATTTCTAAGTAGCGTTTGTTTTAAATAAATAGTAATTTTGCACTTTAAAAATATATTATGGAAACAAACAGTCAAAACAATTCAGGAATTTTAAAAGTTTTAGTAGGACTTTTAGGGGCACTTATTTTGGTAATAGGTTATTTTACCTATAGTTTTTACAACGATGCCAAAGATGCCAAAGGCGCCAAAGTGGTGTTACAAGAAGAAAAACAACAAGTGCTTAATGACTTGGAAGAACTTAAAGTTAATTATACCGAAGCTATTGCTGAAAAATCTGAGGTGTCCGATCAATTAAAAGATGCCAAAGGACGTATAGAATCATTGATAACTGAAGTAAAAAAACAAAAACATATCAATATTGGTGTGATTAGAAAATATAAAAAAGAAATTGCTATTCTAAAAGCCCAAAGAGATGAATTGTATAAAGTTGCCGACTCATTACGGGCGGCAAATATGAATTTGGTGGTTCAAAAGGATAGTATTACCAACGATTTGAATCAGCAAAAGCAATACAATGATACGTTGTTAGATACAAATGAAAAATTAGCTCAGACAGTTTCACAAGCTAAAATTTTATATCCAACCGGATTAAAAGCGGTGGGCGTAAAAATTAGAAGTTCAGGCAAAGTGATCGAAACCTCGAGATATAAAAGAGCACAACAAGTAAGGGTGTGTTTTACAGTTCCAAAAAATAACATTTTGGAATATGGTCCTCAAAAGTTTTATATTAGAGTGGTCAATGCAAGTGATGACACTATTGGTGAAAATCAAGTAATAACTGTCGGTGAGAAAGAAGTTGTTATAAGTAAAGCAGAAGAAATTGTTTATGAAAACCAAGCCATAGATGTGTGTTCATTTGTCAAACCGGCAAACAAAGACAATGAAATTATAAAAGGAGAATATTTAGTAGAAATATACCACAATGGACAAAAAGTAGGCACGACAAATATGCTCTTGAAATAATGATTTGTTAAACTTAAAAATGCTGCTGAATTAAGGCATTATAAATAATTGTAAAATTCATAAATGAAAACTATCTTTGCTCGTTCAAAGATAGTTTTTTTATAAATAAATTTTTTGTGAAGAACAAGCGTATATCTTTAATATTTAATCTAAAACCAATATGAGCGACGACAAATTTAAAAAAGTATTATCCCACGCCAAAGAATATGGCTTTGTATTTCAATCGAGTGAAATTTATGACGGACTGAGTGCCGTTTATGATTACGGTCCGAATGGGGTAGCGCTCAAAAAAAATATTAGAGAATATTGGTGGCAATCAATGGTGCAATTGCATCAAAATATAGTTGGATTGGATGCCGCTATTTTTATGCACCCAACCACTTGGAAGGCTTCTGGGCATGTCGATGCTTTTAACGATCCGTTAATCGATAATAAAGATAGCAAAAAGCGTTACCGTGCTGATGTATTGGTAGAAGATTATTGCGAAAAAATTGAAAATAAAGTTCAAAAAGAAATCAAAAAAGCAAAAAAACGTTTTGGAGATGCTTTTGATGAGGCCGAATTTGTTAGTACACATCCGCGTGTGGTAAAATACAGACAACAAAAGGAAGATATTTTAAATAGAATGGCGCAGTCGCTTGAAAAAGAAGACTTGGCTGATGTAAAAAACTTGATAGAAGAATTGGGTATTGCGGATCCTGTTACCGGTAGTAAAAACTGGACGGATGTAAAGCAATTCAATCTAATGTTTGGCACAAAATTGGGTGCTTCTGCCGAAAATGCTACGGATTTATTTTTGCGACCCGAAACGGCACAAGGTATTTTTGTTAATTTTTTAAATGTACAAAAAACCATGCGAATGAAAATACCTTTTGGTATTGCGCAAACCGGAAAAGCTTTTAGAAATGAAATAGTTGCCCGTCAATTTATTTTTAGAATGCGTGAATTTGAACAAATGGAAATGCAATTTTTTGTACGCCCAGGCGAAGAAATGAAATGGTATAAACACTGGAAAGAATCGCGTTTAAATTGGCATAAATCTTTGGGTTTTGGCGATGAATATTATCGTTTTCACGACCACGAAAAGCTTGCGCATTACGCCAATGCTGCCGCTGATATCGAGTTTAAATTTCCTTTTGGATTTAAAGAATTAGAAGGCATCCACTCACGTACAGATTTCGATTTGACGCAACACACCAATTTTTCAGGAAAAAAATTACAGTATTTTGATCCCGAAATCAATGAATCATATACGCCCTATGTGGTAGAAACTTCAATTGGTTTAGACCGTATGTTTTTGGCAATTTTCTCTGCTTCGTTGCAAGATGAAACCTTAGCTGACGGCTCAAGTCGTGTTGTGATGAAAATTCCGGCAATTTTAGCCCCAACCAAAGTGGCAGTTTTGCCGCTGTTAAAAAAAGATGGTTTGCCTGATATTGCCAATAGTATTATTGACGATTTGAAATGGGATTTTAATGTTATTTATGACGAAAAAGATGCAATTGGACGTCGTTATCGCCGTCAGGATGCCGTTGGCACACCATTTTGTGTAACCGTAGATCATCAAACCAAAGAAGACCAAAGCGTAACCTTGCGCGACAGAGATACGATGGAGCAAATACGTATTCCTATTACCGAATTGCGTAAGCATATACAAGATAAATTTGATTTGCGTAATTGGTTAAAGTAAATACTACTTGCTAAAAAATAGCTATATATTTTATGTCAAAATTGATACTTAATATTGAAACCGCTACTAAAAACTGTGCCGTTTCGTTGTCGAAAAATGGACAGTTTACCGACCAAATATCTTATGCCGGTGAGGGCTATTCTCATGCCGAAAAATTGCATGTATTTATAGACGAAATACTGAAACGAAACAATTATTTGCCTACTGATTTAGCTGCAATTGCTGTTAGTAAAGGACCTGGTTCTTATACCGGATTGCGCATCGGTGTTTCTGCTGCTAAAGCTTTGGCTTATGCTTTGGATATTCCATTGATTTCGGTTTCTACTTTAGAGAGTTTGGCATATCAAATCCAAGTTGATGATGGATTTATCATTCCAATATTGGATGCAAGAAGAATGGAAGTATATAGCGCTGTTTTTGATGCTAAATACCAACTTGTCAGAGAAACAAAAGCAGATTTATTAGACGAAAAACCTTTTAATGCTTATTTGTCTGAAAATAAAGTTATTTTTATAGGGGATGCCGTGCCCAAAACCAAGGAAGTAATCCAACATCCCAATGCCGTTTTTTCTGATATTAAATATCCTTCTGCTAAGGAAATGACCGTGCTTTCTTATCGAAAATTTCAAGATAACGATTTTGAAGATGTTGCTTATTTTGAACCTTTTTATTTAAAAGATTTTATCGGCACAAAAAAAATATAAAATATATTTTTTGTTTATGTCGTATCTTTAAAAGTAACCTAAACTTTGAAGCGACTCTAATTTTTAATACCTTTGAGGTTAAATATACACATTTATGGATAGTTTATATATCATACTGATTTTTTTAGGAATTGTGTTCTTGCTTTTGGGTTATTTTGGCGGTAAATATACCGCACAGCTTAACAATAAGCAAAAGTTGAGCGAATTGCAATTGCAACACGAAACCGGTTTGCGCGAACGGGAGAACGAACAACACGTTCTAAGCAAAGAATGGGAAATGACCCTGCAAAAGGTAAAACAAGAAGCGCAACAAATATATAATGAGTTAACGCAGCAAATGCACGAGCAAGAAAAAGATTTTCTTGTCGAAAAAAATAGTTTAGAAAAAAAACTTGAAAATACACAGAAAGATATAGAAACTTGGCAAGAAAAATGGCAGCTGCTTAAAGAAGAATTTGCCAAAAATGAGGAAATCCTTCAAGAAAAATTTGAAAATCTTGCGCAAAAAATATTGGATGATAAATCCAAAAAATTTACCGAGCAAAACAGAGTTAACTTAGATAATATTCTTACGCCATTTCAAAAAGCAATGGAAGCTTTTAAACAAAAAGTGGAGCACACCAATGATGATAACCTTAAAAGACATGGCGCTTTGCTACAGCAGTTGAGCGAGATGCAAAAACTCAATAAACAGCTGAACCAAGAGGCTGCCAATTTGACCAAAGCACTAAAGGGCGAAAGCAAAACACAAGGCACTTGGGGCGAAACCATTTTAAACAGACTTTTAGAAAAATCCGGATTGGAAAAAGGGAGAGAGTATTTTGTGCAACAGAGCTTTCAAGCGGCTGATGATAGTGAACGTTTGCGTGTACAACCCGATGTGATCATACAACTTCCCGATAATAAAAAAATGGTTATCGATGCTAAGGTTTCACTGACTGCTTATGAGAAATACAGTAATGAAGATGACACCACACAAGCGGCTACTCATTTAAAACAACATATCGCTTCGCTTAAATCGCATATAAGTGGATTGGCAAAAAAGTCTTACGACCAATTGCTCGAAGGCGAAACACCGGAGTTTATTTTGATGTTTATTCCTATAGAGCCGGCATTTTCATTGGCACTTAGAGAGGAATCTGCGTTGTACAATTATGCATTTGACCGCAACATTATTTTGGTTACCCCAACCACTTTGTTGGCGACGCTTAAAATTGTGGACAATATGTGGCGAAATGAGAAACAGCGTCAAAATGCTTTTGAAATTGCCAAACAAGCCGGGGCGCTTTATGATAAATTTGCGGGATTGGTTAAAGATATTGAATTAATTGGTGGAAAATTAGACAATGCTAAAGATAGTTATACCAATGCGATGAAAAAATTAAGCACTGGAAATGGCAATTTATTGGGAAAGGTAGAAAAGCTAAAAGAATTGGGTGCCAAAGCCAAAAAACAATTGCCACAAGCGGATGCGTAATCCTACATTTATTTAGATTGCTTTAATTTTAAATTATGTGGTGAATTTTTTGCGGTTTTTTGAAGTTGGGTATTAATTGAGATTTTTAGTAAAATATATGGTGTGGTTTTATAGAGGTGTGTTGAATTATAATAAAATCCATTCCAGCCAAACCCAACTCTTCAATAAATTGTTCTTTAAATGATACTTACCATAAGTTATTATTTATTTTGTGCATATTTATAAAATATTTACTAAATTTACACAGCTATGTTTTGTTGCGTTTGTAAGGCATTAGCAAGATTGCCATAGTTTGTATATTATTTCAATAAAATAAAAAAGATATGAGAGCATTTNTGGGTTTNTCATCATTGAGAAAAGCTGCCATTATTNTAGCGCCACTTATCAGTTTAATTTTTATTTTGTTTCCTGAAATTTTAGATAAGGNTAAGCCCGTTATTGCATATACTGCCGGTATTGCCTTATTAATGGCTATTTGGTGGATGACCGAAGTGATTCCGCTTGCTGTTACAGCATTGTTGCCGGTTGCTTTGTTTCCACTTTTGGGTATTATGGATGGAAAAGCTGTTTCATCAACCTATTTTAACCATGTTATTTTTTTATTTATTGGGGGTTTTTTAATCGCTTTGGCTATGGAGAAATGGAACCTGCATAGGCGTATTGCTTTGCGTCTTTTATTGTGGATTGGATTGAGTCCTGCTAGAATATTATTAGGATTTATGATTGCGACAGCATTTTTGTCTATGTGGATTTCTAATACGGCTACCACTATGATGATGGTGCCTATTTTGTTGTCAATTGTAGCAAAAATGCAAGAGCTTAACCCGTCAAATAGTATTAAAAAAATGGAAAAAGGTTTGTTATTGGGAATTGCTTATGCTGCTTCAATTGGAGGAATAGCAACCTTAATTGGTACGCCGCCCAATTTGTTTTTTGTACAGATATATAAAATTCAATTTCCACACGCACCAGATATTTCATTTGCACAATGGATGTTATTTGCTTTTCCGCTTTCTATGTTGTTGCTTACAATTACTTATTTTTATTTGTATATGTTATTTTTTAAAAACAAAAAAGCTGCTTTTTCTGTAGGAAAGAATGTTATAAAACGAGAATATATCTTGCTAGGAAAAATACGCTATGAAGAAAAATGGATTTTAGGATTATTTGTATCCTTAGCACTGCTTTGGTTGTTTAGAAAACCCATAGAATTTGGTGTTTTTACTACTTTTGGTTGGTCGAGTTTGTTTTCTAACTCGAAGTGGATTACTGATGGGAATGTAGCTATTTTTAT
>JGI24023J19991_10000312_pt1 | contig 38181 bp, 45 predicted proteins | sample Cruoilmetagenom1_FD_19991 | JGI IMG/M metagenome (IMG submission 19991)
GGGTTGCTGTGATTGAGGGGCCGTTGCGGCGCACGGGGGCAAAAGGGCTGATCCTTTCGATTTATCTGCGTGATCCGGACGGTAATTTGTTAGAGATTTCGAACCAACTGTAGGGGCATCGCGCGGGTATGGAGCAAATTGAACCAACGCTACGTCTACGAGGTTTTGAGATATTCAAAGGGTTTTTGGATGTCAAAGCGCAGCGCATGATGATTGCGGATCTGCGCAAAATTATGCAAACGGCGCCAGTATTTTCACCGCAAACACCGCAAGGTAAATCAATGTCGGTGCGGATGACGTCGGCGGGCAGATTTGGTTGGTATTCGGATGCGGATGGCTATCGCTATATTGAGCAGCACCCATCGGGGCAGGCTTGGCCAGACATTCCGACACGTGCGTTGGATGTGTGGCGCGCGACCTCAAAGGTTGAGCGCGCGCCGGAGAGTTGCTTGGTCAACTTTTACGGCAAAGGCGCGCAGATGGGGATGCATCGCGACAAAGACGAGGCTGAAATGTGTTGGCCGGTGGTGTCTATTTCGCTGGGCGACGACGGGTTGTTCCGTATCGGAGGCGATACCCGCGGCGGCAGGACTGAATCGATCTGGTTGTCGTCGGGGGATGTGGTGGTGATGGGAGGTGCTGCCCGCAGCGCCTATCACGGGGTCGACAAAATCAGGTTCAAATCCAGCCGATTGCTGCCCAAAGGCGGGCGGGTGAATGTGACGCTGCGGGTGGTGACCTAGTCGCGTTTATGCACGCAGCAAATGGTCGAGCAACGCGTTCAGATCATCAGCAGCGCAAGCATATCCGTGATAAGTAAGATGGTTTAGACCTATAAAGGCGGCGTAAAGGATATTGGCATTTTGCTTGCACTTTGGCTTTGGAGTGCCGAGGTCGCGAAACTGGTTTTGCACAAAATCCAGCCGCTGTTGGTCAACAGACTTTAAGGCAGCGGCAGCGTTTTCATCATAGCGGGCCCAGTCGCGGATTGCGGCTTCGGTCAGTAGGCCACCATATTCGTTGTCCGTTGAAGAGGTGGAGAGCTGTACCAGCACCCGCAGACGGTCCTCGGCCTTTGTTGCACTCATGTTGACCAGATCGCCTTACATGCGGTAGCGTATGGAAAAGGCAAGGCATTGGTTATGGGTCAAATATCAATACTGGTTTTTGTGATTTTGTTGGCGACAGCGAGCATTCATGTGCTGTGGGGGTTTGGGGGAACTTGGCCGTTGCGTACCAAACAGGAATTGATCAACGCCGTGGTCGGAGCCAAAGGGATGACGCGGATGCCTGGTAAGTTTCTGACGCTACTCGTCGCTGTAGGAATCGCTGCGGCGGGTGTGTTTGCGCTGTGGGGAGGTGGGGTCGTCGATTTGCCGCTGCCGTCGTGGATGCGCATTGCCAGCCTTGCTGTTCTAGCGGCGATATTTTTGTTGCGCGGTGTGGCAAGCTATCTGCCGTTTGGTCCTATTGGAGATACCGTTGAGCCGTTTCGGACCCTGAATATGCGATACTATGGGCCACTTATTCTGGCCATTGGAGTTGGCTATCTTTCGCTTCTTTTGTCGATTTTATGGGCGTAGTAGCGTGCAACACCCTGTCAGCATCCGGTCACCCAAAGTGCCAGTAAGCAGGGCGTTTATGGCAAAGCCATAGGATTTGTCGCTCATCCCGTCAGAACATTGGCTGCGGGTGATTATTGCATCAATCTCGTCACTGCCGCCTGCCATCTTTAGGCCATAAGCCACAGGCTGCATCCCGTCAGGGATACCTTCCCAAACAGTTGCAAGACCATGAGGCATCTGGCCGGGTTCTGTAAATTCATTTGCACCGGGCATGAATTGAATCGCCCAAAACGGCTCATTGCCACCGCAGCTTAGTGGGCGCGGCAAATCCGGCCCGCCTTGTCCGGGTTGGCGTTGCAAGTAGCGCATCGAGGCCCAGCCATCGCCATCTGGATAGCCGATCAAACCCCATTTTCCATCGGCACTCAGTTTGATGATTTCGATATCGCGATCATTATAGGCCAAGGCCTGAATGATCGGATGTGATGCGCCAAATCCCGACCGCACATTCAGCACATCATCAGAGGCCACACCGGTGACATCGTAGCGGGCTGGAAACAGTTCCCACTCCGCGAGGGCGGATGTGGCTGAAAGCATCATCATTAGGATAAAACTGAAAAGAATGCGCATGGTGTTCACCGTCTTGCTGACCAACTGATTGACGCGTGTTTGCGTGTGTAAAATTCGCCCATCAACCCGATCATCAACAGCACAAGCGCCAAAATGATCGGATAGCTGTAGGAACTGTAATGCGGATTATAGTTTAAAAATGTATAGCCGCGCGCCTGATCAATGGCGTGGAACAACGGGTTCCAATCAAACAGGGATCGGCGGTTGGCTGGCAATGTGTTGGCTAGAAACATTTTGCCTGATGCAATCATATTGGCGCGGGCATAAATGGTCGACCCGATGTTAACAAACCCGGGAAGCCACGGCTTGAGGGCCAGAAAAACCATGCCAATTGCAACACCGGAAAACCATGCCACCATCAACATGCCGAATGCCGCGACCGGGTGGAAAATAACCACAGGCACAAAGGCGACATGATAGACAAATAGAACCACGACCAGTGACAGCACCTGAATATACAGCGCCCCGATGGCCGAAGCGCAAATCGCGATCAAGGTGTTCATCGGTGCGTGTTTCATCATCGGTGATGCAGGGCCTTCGGAACCGACGACCGCGCTGAGCGCCTTGGTGTGGGTCAGGAACAAGAAAATGCCCGACATGATGTAGAGCAGGAAATCACCCCGCACCGCACTGCCGCGCAAACCAAGGATCGAAAACATCACGTAAAAAGCCATCACAAAAATGACGGTTTGCATGATATTCATTGCCAACCCAAACAGGGCATTACCGTGGCTTTGCCGCACACTGCGCACGGTGGCATGATAAATCAATTCAAGCAGACGACTGCTTGACTTAAGACCCGTTGTGTTGGTTTGCTGTTCAAACATAACCACGAAATTCCGCTTGCAACTGCTGCTGTGCCATTTTCGAGAACGAGTTCTTGCTCATCCCTTATGAGCAGACCATAAAAGGCTGGTGTTGATTTTACAATAACAACGCCCGATGCGGCGATACTAAGGAGTTTGAGTGTGGATTTTGATCTGATGAGTGCCGTTTTTCGCCGTTTGTCCCTAGAGGCAGGTGACAAAATTATGGAAATTTACGGACGTGATGATTTTGAAGTGAAATCCAAATCCGACGACAGCCCCGTCACGGCAGCCGATGAAGCGGCGGACGAGATCATCTCGGCGGGCCTGCGGGCAGCATTTCCCGATGTGGTGTTGGTCACTGAAGAGCAATCAGACTCCCACAGCGCCAAGGCCGATAATTTCATTATTGTCGACCCACTGGACGGCACCAAAGAATTTATCCACCGTCGTGGCGATTTCACCGTGAACATCGCCTATGTGGAAAACGGTGTGCCCATTCGTGGTGTGGTTTATGCGCCTGCAAAAGGACGCCTATTCTATACCGATGCCACGGGCCAATCCGTTGAAGAAACAGGAGATTTCGCCAAAGATAGCGCCGGACCCGCCGCACCGATGTCTGTGGCCAAGCCCGACAATGGCGCATTAATGATTGTGGCGTCAAAATCGCACCGTGATCAGGCGACCGATGACTACATCAACAAGTATAATGTGAAGGATTCCAAAAGCGCTGGATCGTCGCTGAAATTCTGTTTGGTTGCCACTGGTGAGGCGGATATTTACCCACGTGTCGGCCGCACAATGGAATGGGACACAGCCGCAGGTCACGCTGTTTTGACGGGGGCGGGCGGCCATGTTGTGCGTTTTGATGATCACAGCCCGTTGATCTATGGCAAGCAAGATTACGCCAACCCGTTCTTTATCGCCTATGCGCCGGGTGTCGATCTGAAACCTGCCTGATATGCTATGGTCAGGCGACTCGCGCTCTACTTTAGGTGGAGTGGCGCGGTTTTTGGGGTAAAAAAGCCACATTTTTCCCCCTGACGACGGGAATTCCTTGGAGGTATTCTTGTCTAATTAATGATTTGGGCGTTAACTGACAAAAAACGCCATCTCTGTTCAAGGAGAGGCCAAAATATGAGTGTAGGCAATGAAACGTAAAGTAACCAAAGCCATCTTTCCTGTTGCTGGGATGGGAACGCGATTCCTACCGGCAACAAAATCTGTTCCCAAAGAAATCATGACACTGGTTGACCGCCCGTTGATCCAATACGCGATTGACGAGGCACGGGCCGCCGGCATCAAGGAATTCCTGTTCGTCACATCGCGTGGCAAAGGCGCGCTTGAGGACTATTTCGACATCTCGCCAAATCTGGAAGCGCAGCTGCGCAAAGATGGCAAAACCGAGCTGTTGGATTTGCTGAAAAGCACCAATATGGAGAGCGGCGCGATTGCTTATATCCGCCAACACAAGGCGCTGGGTTTGGGCCACGCTGTTTGGTGTGCGCGTCGTTTGATTACAAATGAACCATTTGCTGTAATCCTGCCGGACGATGTGATCGCGGCTGAAAAACCTTGTTTGGAACAGATGGTCGAAGCCCATGAGGAAACCGGTGGCTGCGTTGTGGCCGCTATGGAAGTGCCGCATGAAAAGGCCTCGTCCTACGGGGTTTTGGACGTCAAAGAAGACATGGGTGCGATGGTTTCAGTCAAAGGCATGGTGGAAAAACCAGCTCCGGGCACGGAGCCGTCCAATCTGGCGGTGATCGGGCGTTATATTCTGACCCCGCATGTGTTGCGCAATCTGAATAAGATCAAGCAGGGTGCAGGTGGTGAAATTCAACTGACCGACGCGATCGCAAAAGAGATCGAGCAGGGGCGTGATGTTTACGGCTACCGGTTCCGTGGACAGCGGTTTGACTGCGGCTCCAAGGCCGGGTTCTTGCAAGCGACGGTGGCCTTTGGTTTGGCCCGCGAAGAATTGCGCGAAGAATTTATGCAGTATCTGAATGAAATGGTGTCGCTTCAACAAGCTGCACAATAAGACGGGTGGTTTAATTTGACCCATGTTTTGGTGACAGGCGGCGCGGGCTATATCGGCTCGCACGCCTGCAAAGCCCTCAAAGCGGCGGGCTATACGCCGGTGACTTTCGACAATCTAGTGACGGGATGGGCGGACGCGGTCAAATTCGGCCCGTTTGAGCGGGGTGATCTGTTGGATCGCACCCGTTTGGACGAGGTTTTCGCCAAATACCAACCCGTCGCCGTGATGCATTTCGCAGCGCTTTCGCTGGTTGGCGAAAGCATGGAGTTTCCGGGCAAATATTGGCGTAACAACGTGATCGGGTCCTTGACCCTGATCGAGGCCGCCGCTGCGGCTGGTTGTAAAAACTTCGTTTTTTCATCCACTTGCGCCACATATGGCGATCAGGACAACGTGGTTTTGGACGAAGATTGCGTGCAAATGCCGATCAACTCTTATGGGGCCTCAAAACGCGCCATCGAGGACATTTTGGCAAACTTTGGCGAAAGCAATGGGATCAACCATGTGATTTTCCGCTACTTTAATGTGGCGGGCGCTGACCCCGACGCCGAAGTTGGCGAGTTCCACCGCCCCGAAACCCATCTGATCCCGCTGGTGCTGGACGCGATTGACGGCAAACGCGCTGCCCTAACGATTTTCGGCACCGATTATGACACGCCCGACGGCACTTGCGTNCGCGATTACGTGCATGTTTGTGATCTGGTGGATGCGCATGTTTTGGGGTTGAAATGGTTGCAAGATGGCAAGGGCAACCGTGTGTTTAATCTGGGCACGGGTGACGGATTTTCGGTGCGTGAAGTGGTCGATGCCTGTGGCATCGTGACCAATCGCGAAGTGCCGATGGATGTTGGCGAGCGCCGTGCTGGCGACGCAACAAAACTGGTTTCAGGCAGTGCAAGAGCCGCAAAAGAACTGGGCTGGGCGCCGGATCGCTCCAAGATGGAGACCATGGTGGTGGACGCCTGGCGTTGGCACCAGAATGGGCATTATGAAAAATAGGGTTTTACGCTAGGATGCCCCCAAAGCAGGGAAGCAACATGCAAGATCTTTGGACAGCCTACAAAATGCGCCTAAAGCGCCGCCGCCTGTTGTTTCGGGCGTTGCGAAAACGCCGTCAACTGACCCCGATCACCGACCACACGAACCGGATTTCTGGAGATGCAATTTTGGCATTCTCGACCGTCAGAAACGAGATTATCCGGCTGCCGCATTTTCTGGACCATTACCGCAAGTTGGGCGTTCAACATTTTCTGATGGTGGACAACAACAGCGATGACGGCACCGCCGAATATTTGGCTGCACAGCCCGACGTGTCGCTTTGGCACACCGATCACAGCTATAAAATGTCGCGTTTTGGGGTGGATTGGTTGGCGTGGTTGCAGATCAAATATGGGCATGGGCATTGGTGCCTGACCGTCGACGCCGACGAAATACTTGTCTACCCGCATCACGACACACGCCCGCTGGCGCAACTGACCCAGTGGTTGGATCAGGCTGGAAAACAGTCGTTTGGTACGATGATGTTGGACATGTATCCAAAGGGACCGCTGGACGCACAGCCTTATTCAGCAGGGCAAAACCCGTTCGAGACTTTGCGCTGGTTCGATGCCGACAATTACCACAGCCAGATGCAGGAAGGCCTGCAAAACCTGTGGATTCAGGGCGGCGTGCGCGAACGGGTGTTTTTTGGGGACAGACCCGAACGCGCGCCGACATTGAACAAAACGCCGCTGGTAAAATGGAACAAACGGTACGCCTATGTCAGCTCGACCCATTCACTGCTGCCGCGCCACCTAAACCAGGTCTTTGACACCGACGGGGCCGGCAAAACAACGGGCGTATTACTGCACAGCAAATTCCTGCATGTGGTGGTCGATAAATCGGTTGAGGAAAAGCAACGCCAAGAACATTTCGCCAACAGCAGCCTTTATGATGCCTATTACGATAGTTTGGCGCAAAGCCCTGATTTATGGGACGAAACCTCTTGCGAATACACGGATTGGCGGCAACTCCAGACTCTGGGCCTTATGTCTGGCGGTGGATGGCGTTGATCCAAAGGCACAGATCACATTTATCGTGACGTTTTAACCCTCTAGGCCATTTACATGGGCGGGGTTCAGCGGCTATTTTCGAAAAAAAAGAAACGAAAACGGTATTGAGGGCAGTTGGTGGGGCAAAATGTTAGGGGTTTCCCCGATCTACAAAAAATCCAAATCCCTCAACTCGGTATTAAATATGTCGTTGTAAGCAGTATTGCAGTATATGGTTTGCTGAACACAGAGATTGGGAAATAGATTGGGCGCATTGGCCTCATATCGGTTGCGATTGGAACGCCAGCGTTGGCGCGGCCGCGCGTTTCGTAAACGCCGCGATCTAACCCCCGTTTCGGTACGCACCAAACAGATCAAAAAAGACGACATCATCATCTTTTCCACAATGCGTAATGAACGCATTCGCCTGTCCTATTTCTTGCGCTATTATCGTGAATTGGGTGTGAACCATTTTGTCATCGTCGATAATGACAGCGACGACGGATCCCGCGAGTTTTTAGAAGATCAGCCGGATGTGTCGATCTGGACGACCACCAAAAGCTATAAGAAATCGCGCTTTGGGGTGGATTGGCTGAACTGGCTGCTGATGAAATACGGCCATGGGCATTGGACGCTGACCGTGGATGTCGACGAATTTCTGGTATTCCCGTTCAGCGATACCCGCTCGATCAAAGCGTTGACTGACTGGCTGGATGCTTCGGCAATCCCGTCGTTCAGCGCGATGTTGCTGGACATGTATCCAAAGGGGCGCATCGACGCGTTGCCGTACCGGTCAGGGCAGGACCCGTTTGAGATTGCGTCATGGTTCGACAGCGGCAACTATTCGATCTCAAAGAACAACAAATACGCGAACCTGTGGATACAGGGTGGCCCGCGGGCGCGCTCGTTCTTTTTGGATTCGCCCAAAAATGCCCCTGCTATGAACAAAACACCTTTGGTCAGATGGGATCGTAAATACGTCTATGTCAGTTCAACCCATTCGTTACTGCCGCGCGCATTAAACCGTGTTTATGACGAATATGGCGGCGAAAAAGCATCGGGCTGTTTGCTACATGCCAAGTTTCTGGACACATTCGGCGCCAAAGCCAAAGAAGAGTTGGAGCGCGGCCAACACTACGCCAATAGCCATGAGTACAAAGCCTACCACGCTGCCATGCAGGAAAATCCTGATCTGTGGTGCAAATGGAGCGAGAAATACATCAACTGGCGACAGTTGGAGATTCTGGGTCTGATGTCCAAAGGGAACTGGGCATGAGCGGGTCCGTCGGCATTGTAATGATGGTGCATAACGCACTGGATCGGGCCACGCAGGTGGCGCGCCACTGGGCCGAGAGCGGCTGCCCCGTGGTAATCCACGTCGACAGCCAAGTTGGACGCGATGCCTATAAGGAATTTGTCGGCGGCCTGTCCGACCTACCTGACCTGAAGTTTTGCAAACGCCATCGCTGTGAATGGGGCACCTGGTCTTTGGTGCAGGCTTCGCAAACCGGCTCGGAGTTGATGCTGGAGACCTACCCCGATGTGCGTCACGTTTATCTTGCCTCGGGATCATGCCTGCCGCTGCGTCCGGTGCAGGAATTGGTTGACTATCTGGCGGAACGACCGCGCACGGATTTCATCGAATCCGCCACCACGGATGATGTGCCGTGGGCGATTGGCGGGCTGGATGCCGAGCGCTTTACCCTGCGGTTTCCGTTTTCGTGGAAACGGCACCGGCAGTTGTTTGACGGCTATGTCCGGCTGCAACGACGCGTGCGGTATAAACGCAAAATCCCGATGGGGGTGGTGCCGCATCTGGGCTCGCAATGGTGGTGCCTGACCCGGCGTACATTGTCGTCCATTCTGGAAGACCAGCAACGCGAAACCTTTGACAATTATTTCAAACGGGTCTGGATTCCGGATGAATCCTATTATCAAACGCTGGTCCGGTTGTTTTCTACCAGTATTGAAAGCCGCTCATTGACCTTGTCCAAGTTCGATTACCAAGGCAAGCCACACACGTTTTATGACGATCATTTGCAACTGTTGCGCCGCTCGGATTGCTTTGTGGCGCGTAAAATCTGGCCCCACGCAGATCGTTTGTATCAAGCCTTTTTGACCGACGAAGACGGGGCCATGAAAAAGGCCGAGCCAAATCCAGGTAAGATCGACCGCATTTTTGCCAAAGCCGTTGAGCGCCGCATCCGTGGCCGCGCCGGCCTTTACATGCAAAGCCGCTATCCAGTCGAGGATCGCGAAAACGGCGCGACCCCAGCCCCCTATTCGGTCTTTCAGGGCTTCTCGTATTTGTTTGAGGACTTCGTCCCGTGGCTGTCAAAATCGACAGGCTCCACCGTTCACGGGCATTTGTTCGCCCCCAAACGCGCCGAGTTTGTCGGTGGCGTGCGTATCTATAGCGGTTGCGTGCCGGATTCTGCCCCAATGCGCGACGCCAACCCAAAGGCGTTCCTGACCAACCTGATTTGGAACACCCGTGGAGAGCAGCAATGTTTTCAGTTCAGCCCGCGTGATTTGCAAGATTTGAACTGGTTCATCGCCAAAGACCCCAACGCCAGCATCACGGTGATTACTGGGGCCTGGGTGGTGCCACTGTTTCATTCCAATCTTAGTTTTATCGAAATCCGCAAAGAGGCGGCGCGGCTGCAAAAGATCGAGAGCGATCATTTGAATATTCTGCGTTCCCCCTGGGCCAAAGCGCGCGTGCGCATTATGACGATGGCCGAGTTCATCGAAGCCCCGATGGAGCCGCTGCAAACCATCATTGACACTATCGGCCCGCGCAACAATTTGCGCACTTTGTCGGAAGCTCCAAAAATGGTCGACTTGACCGGTTTTGGAAAATTTTTGCAGAATCTGAAAAATCAGGGCATGCACCCGCATCTGATGGGTGATTTCCCCAGCGGCGATGACATCGCCCAAACGATCGCAAAACCGCGCCGACCCTATCTGGTTAGAAAGTAATCCACCATGTCCGAAAAATTCGACTATTACACCATCCTTGCTGAAAAACGCACCGGATCGAATTTTTTATGCTCGAATTTGAACCAATTTAAGGGTGTCATCGCCCATGGCGAAGCCTTCAACCCCTATTTTATCGGTGATGGTAGCCGGACAGATTTGCACGGGGTCACCTTGGCCATGCGCGAAGCCGATCCACTGCGCTTGATCACAGAAATGAAGGCCCAGCCGAATAATCTGATCGGGTTCCGGTTTTTCTCAAGCCACGACATGCGCGCCTATGATCATTTCATGCCCGACAAACGTTGCGGCAAAATCATCCTGACCCGAAACCCACTGGAAAGCTATGTGTCCGAGCTGATTGCATGGACCACCAACCAATGGAAATTGGGCAAAGATGACGTGCGCGAAACCGCGCGGGTTCAGTTCAAAATGGATGAATTCAAAAAACATGTCGCAGAGTATCAAGCGTTCCAGGTGAAAATCTTGAATGACTTGCAATGTTCAGGGCAGACCGCATTTTACATCGCCTATGAAGATATTCAGAGCGTCGATGTCCTAAATGGCATGGCCGATTTTTTGGGGATCGAGAGCCGAGTTGATGGCATCTCCACCAACTTGAGACGACAAAACCCGGGCAGCCTGCGTGACAAGGTCATCAACTATGATGAAATGGTCGAAGCCTTGGCCACCATGGACAGTTTCAACCTGACCCGCACCCCGAATTTCGAGCCCCGCCGTGGCCCCGTGGTGCCCAGCTACGTGGCCGCTGCAAAGACACCACTGATGTATTTGCCCATTAAGGGTGGGCTGGATGCGCAGATGCGGCAATGGCTGTCGGATCTGGATCAAGGCGGCGAGCTGAACGACGGGTTCAATCAAAAAACTTTACGCCAGTGGAAACGAAAAAATACGGGGCACCGCAGTTTCACAATCATCCGCCACCCGGTTGTGCGTGCGCATGCTGCGTTTTGCGAACATATTTTGAACACGGGCAAAGACGGCTATCCGGAAATTCGCGAAAAATTGCGCACCGAATATGATCTTCCAATTCCCGAGGGCGCGGTTGATGATAGCTATGATCGTCGCACCCATCGTGAGGCATTTTTGAAGTTTCTGGCCTTCCTAAAGGACAACTTGCACGGTCAAACCAGTGTGCGAATTGACGCTGCATGGGCCAGTCAAGCGCAGGTGTTGCAAGGCTTTGGTCAGTTTGCATTGCCTGACATGGTGTTTCGCGAGGATCAGTTGATCGAGGGTTTGGCGCAACTTTGTGAACAGGTCGGAGTGGATGCCTGCGAATTGCCGGAAAACCCGAACCAACACCCGATCGCATTGAGCGCCATTTATGACGCCGATATCGAGGCCGCGACGCGGGACATTTATCAGCGGGATTACATGATGTTCGGCTATAAGGCGCTGGGCTAAATCGGCGGATTAGACGTCGATTGAGCGGGCAATCAGCTCTTTCGTGATCTCATTGGTGCTGCCATATACCCGTAGCCACCAAACAGTTGCAGGCATTTATCCATCACTTGGCCTTGGGCCTCATCCGTTCCCAGCAGGGTGGTCACGGCGAAACTCATCCGTGCCTTCAGGCCCGGCAACCAGCGCGCTTTTTGCGCTTCGGTGCCATAAAAACTGATGTAATGCTGAACAATGGATTGGATGTCAAAGCCCCAGTTCACGTCGCCTAACCGCGCCTGTTCATAGAGCGCGACGGCTTCGAATCCGACATCGCCGTCGACGCCCCCATGGGCTTCCTCAATCGCGTCGCTCATGATCCCGGCGGCGCCGGCGCCTTGCCAAAACGCGTGTGACCATATCGGCGAACATGCGGTGTTCATCCGACGCCCAGTTTGAACTTTCTCTAAAGAGAGTCATGAGGTGCCCATCCTGATTCAGCCCAGAGCATAACAGGATATCGCGACATGTGAGGGAAACGTGGCGTTACTTTGGCCCCAGCGCGGGCTAAGCGGCTTGGTTTGAGGGGGTGTTGGTCAACAACGCGTGTAGCGTGGCCGGATCGGAATTGGCACGCAATTTCGCGCAGACCGCTCCGTCACGCATGGTTCTGGACACCAGCGCCAAAGCTTTGAGATGTTCCACACCAGAATCCAGCGGGGCAAATAGGGTGAAAACCAAATCCACGGGCTGGCGATCAACCGAATCAAAATCCAACGGCTTTTCAACACGTAAAAACGCCCCGACAACGCCAGTTAGCCCGGCGATGCGGGCGTGTGGCAAAGCAACGCCATGCCCCACACCTGTTGGTCCAAGGCTCTCGCGACTTTGCAATGCCTCAACAGCGGCAGCGACGTCCAAATCATAGGTCGAGCCAATGATCTCTCCCAATTGCTGGAAGAGACGCTTTTTACTGCTGACCTGACCGATAACGCGCACGGATCCGGGTGTTAGAATATTTGAAAGTTCCATTTACCTTCACTTCATCTTGCCCGAATAGCCAGGGCTTTAACTCGCATTTTGGGGATCAACCCAGCCAATATTGCCGTCTTCACGGCGATAGACCACATTGACACCACTGTGTCCTTCGTGACGGAAAACCATAACCGGTGCGCCAGCCAGCTCCATCTGCATCACGGCCTCGCCAACGGAAAGAGACGGTATTTTTGTCTCCATCTCGGCGATGATCATGGGTTGGAGCGATTCGGGTTCCGATTCCTCTGTGTGATCCGATCCGGCGAGGATATACGAGGAAGCGCCGGAATGTTCAACCGGTTGTGCGCGTTCGCGGTGATGATCCTTTAGGCGACGCTTGTAACGGCGCAATTGTTTTTCCAGTTTTTCGCCGCATTTATCAAAAGCGGCATAAATTTCATGGGCATGCGCCTTGGCCGAGGCCGTCAGGCCGGTCGACAGATGGACAGTAGCTTCGCAAACATATTCACTAGCGCTGCGCGAAAAAATAATCATCGCATCAGTTGGCCGTTCTGCATATTTTTGCACGACCCCGTTCAACTCGTCTTTGACGTGGGTTTGCAGGGCTTCACCTATATCAATCTGTTTTCCGCTGATCTGGTACTGCATCACATCTCCTTTGTGTTGAATGACAAGTTTCCCGATCCACTATTATGTAGATAGGTTTCACTTGGGTTATTGGTTCAGGTATTGTTTTCGCCCCTGCGCAGGTTAGGGGCCTTGCGGTGCGACCGTGATTTAACGGCGCACAATCGATGATATATTGTTCAGTCATCCCCTGTATTTGGCGGCATTTTACCAACCAATGTCAATTGCAGCAGCTTGAAATTTTTTAGAAATATTTTCTGAAAAGGGCTTGATTATGAGATTTTGAAGTTCTGACCCAGATAAACGCGGCGCACGTTTTCGTCATTCACGACCTCTTCGGTAGTGCCGCTCATCAAAACGGCACCGTCGTGCAGAATATAGGCCCGTTCGACGATTTCCAGCGTTTCGCGCACGTTGTGATCGGTGATTAAAACGCCGATTCCGCGGTTTTTCAAATCAGCCACCAAGGTGCGAATATCGGAAACTGCAATCGGATCAACGCCGGCAAAGGGCTCGTCCAACAGCAGATACTTCGGATTCGAGGCCAAACTACGGGCAATTTCCACCCGCCGCCGCTCGCCACCGGACAAAGAAATCGCTGAGGCACGGCGCAAATGCTCGATCGAGAAATCACTGAGCAATTCTTCTAGACGTTCACGCCGTTTGTGTCTGTCCGTTTCCGTGATCTCGAGGATCGACATGATGTTGTCTTCAACGGTCATACCGCGAAAGATTGAAACTTCTTGTGGCAAATAGCCGATGCCCAACTTGGCGCGACGATACATTGGTAAGTTCGTGACATCGCGCCCATCAATGATCACCTGCCCACCTTCGGCGCTGATCAGCCCTGCGATGGCGTAAAAACAGGTGGTCTTACCGGATCCGTTTGGCCCAAGCAGTGCCGCAACTTCGCCCCGCCCCAGATCAAGACTGACATCACGGATCACAGGGCGTTTGCGATAGCTTTTGCGCAGATTGCGGACTTGCAACCCGGCTTGGCCTTCAGAAACTGTCAGATTGGGCGCTTTGGCCATGTTCTAATTGTTACCTGTTTGAAGAATGGTTTTGACGCGGCCCTCAAGCGTGGCTTGACCGGTTTTCAGGTTTACGACCATCCGATTGGACGACAGCGCGCTTTGTCCCTGTGTCAGGATCACATTGCCCGTCATGACGATATTGCCATTGTCGATCGAATAAACAGCCTCGCTTGCTTCGGCCGCTTCGGCGCCGTTGACTAACACAACGCTGCCGGTTGCATGCATTTTGGAAATCCGGCGGTTGCTGTCGCCAGCGGCATATTCCACCACAACATGGTTGGCCGACAGGCGCATGGTGCCTTGACCGATCACCACGTTGCCGGTGAACACGGCGGACCCGTTGGTTTGATTGATTTGCAAAGAATCTGATGAAAGTTCAACAGGTTGGCTTGCGTCATGCTTTAGCCCACCGAACGTAATTTGGGTGCCTTGGGCGGTAACGGTAACGGGCGCAACAACAAGTGCAAGCGCGACAAATACCATGCGCAATTGATTAAACATCTGGTCCCCTTAAAATTTCGGGCTAACTGCCTTTAGGGTCGTATACCAGCTTCACCCCACCCTTGAAAACCAGAAGATGCGTATCTTGGGGGCTGTTTTGTTTTTCAAGCACCATTTGACCTGCCGTTAGGGTCCCAAGTGGCCCGGTTGCGCTGATGCGCCCGTCCGATGTCATCGCGGTTTCATTCAGCGCGACAACCAGCCCGGTGGTGTTGATTATATACCCCGTCGAGGTCAGAATTTGCACGCCGCCGTCCAATGTGACTTGCTGTTGGCTTGAATCAATCATGCCGCTGCTGGCCGTCATGTCGATGCGCCCGCCATTTGCGTCTTCAATGATGGCCGTGACATCGGTGGTGGAAATGACCTTGGCGTTGCCTTCCATTGGGCGCGCTGTGGCGGCGGTGATCGAAATTGCGGCCCCGTCTTCAGTGACGCCCGCATAGTTCGGCGCACCAACGCGTTGTTCACGGGCCAGTTGCTCGACATCTACTTCGGCAAAAGGGATCGACTGGGTTGGGTCAATATTGCGCGAGAACAAAAACAACGTCGAAAGGATGCCAAGCGCAAGGATTGGCAGGATCACCTTGGTGTAGGCAACAAAGCGCGAGTAACTGTTGTCATATGCAATCATGTCGTGAACCGTGGCAGAAAATGGCCCATCGGCCAAGGATTCGGCAAACCCATCAGCGGGGTTCTGCTTAGAGACATGTCGCCAAGTGGCGAAAGCCAGCGCATCAAGAGTGGGCGAATATGTCGGTTTCCGGCCAACCAATCAGATCCAGATTGGCACGCATCGGCAAGAAGTCAAAGCAGGCTTGGGCGACTTCCATGCGGTCTTCACGTTCCAGCCGGATGTTCAATACGTCCCGCAAACGGTGCAGGTATAAAACATCCGAGGCGGCATACTCGATCTGCGCCTTGGTCAATTCATCCGCGCCCCAGTCCGAGCTTTGCTGCTGTTTGGAAACATCCACACTCAGCAATTCTTGCAACAGGTTTTTCAGCCCGTGGCGGTCCGTATATGTGCGGATCAAACGCGAGGCGATTTTGGTGCAATAAACCGGTGCCGTGACTGTGCCAAAGGCGTTTTGCATGGCAGCGATGTCAAAGCGTCCGAAATGAAACAATTTCAAAACATCCGGATCGGCCAGCATGCGGCACAGGTTCGGGGCCTCGGTTTGACCCTTGGCGACTTGCACCAAATGCGCGTTGCCATCCCCACCTGACATTTGAACAACACACAGACGATCACGGTGCGGGTGCAGGCCCATGGTTTCGCAGTCAATCGCAACGATTGGTCCAAGGTCCAGATCATCGGGCAAATCATTTTGATATAGAAAATTCGTCACGGCTTATCCTTTTCGTTTCAGGCGCTTTTACACAGGTTTTTATGCGGCGGATAGGGGAGCGACGGGCAAAAAATACGGATTGGTGCAAAATCTGCTTGGCCACAGCGCGCCGATCGACCATCAAGGCAGTATGAACAACAAAGTGATCATTGTTATCCCCGCCCGATATGCCTCTAGCCGCTATCCCGGTAAGCCGCTTGCGCCTTTGGTCGGCGCGACAGGTGTTGCGAAATCCTTGATCGAACGCAGTTGGCTGGCCGCCAAAGAAGTTGCCGATGTGGCCGAAGTCTATATTGCCACCGATGATGTGCGCATTGCCGACGCTGCCAAATCGTTTGGTGCCAAGGTATTGATGACCGCCGAAGGATGCGCAAACGGCACCGAACGGGTCGCCGACAGTCTGCGCAGTCTAGCAGAGATGCCCGATATCGTGGTGAACCTACAAGGCGACGCACCACTGACGCCGCCGTGGTTTTTGACGGCGTTGATAGACGAGATGCGGCGTGATGCGTCGGTGCAGATGGCGACGCCTGTGTTGCGCTGCGATGGGCAAACCTTGTCGAATTTCCGCGAAGACCGCCGCAACGGACAGGTGGGCGGCACCACGGCGGTGTTCGATACCAATCGTGATGCGCTGTATTTTTCCAAAGAAGTGGTGCCCTTTACGGATGATGACTATGCGCCGGAGGCCGCGACGCCGGTGTTTCACCATGTCGGGGCCTATGCTTATCGACCTGCAACGCTGAGGGCCTATCAGGGTTGGGGTGCCTGTGAATTGGAGCAACTCGAGGGGTTGGAGCAATTGCGGTTCTTGGCCCGCGGCGTCAAAGTGCGTTGTGTCGAGGTTGAGGCACGAGGTACAGTGTTTTGGGAGTTGAACAATCCAGTTGATGTGGCGCGGATCGAGGACGAATTGATGAAGCGCGGGGCAGCCTAGCCAACCGCTCATCAAGCCTGACGGCTTTCCTCGCTGCAATGAGAAGTCCTGCAAAGGGCGACGAATGGACCTATCGTTCAAGCCCGCCAAGCCAATCTACAAGCATCATGCCCACATCAGCCCCGGCCTTTTGCGCAGCGGGATTTGCGGCCGAAATTTCACCCGTTTCCAAAGCCGAAGTTGCATCGCCAATGCGTGCGGTTTCACAATCCACCGTGACAGCCATGACGGCTTGATCTAACCCAATGCCGGCGTCGTTAAACACCGCCGCCCGCGCCCCCGCCAATGAGGCCACGGCCGCAGGATACAACTCGCCATGAGAACCGCTGACCACAATTTTTCCAGCCGTGGAAGATGTCGCATCGGTGATCGAACCTAGCAATTCAAGGGTTATGGTTTATGAACCATTCTGCTCAAACAGCAGCGATGATGATGATCTCGACCTTGTAATCTGGCGTGGCCAATTTGGCTTCACCACAGGCGCGGGCCGGTGGGTTGGCCGGATCAATCCACGCGTCATAGACCGCATTCATTTCCGCAAAATCCGCCATGTCGGCCAACCATATTGTCGCCTGCAACACGCGCGATTTCGTGACACCATTGTCTGTCAGCAATTGATCCACTTTGCCCAGCATATCGCGGGTTTGATCCGCAACCGATGCACCAGGTGTGCCAACTTGGCCCGACAGGTAGATCGTATCATTGTGGATCACGGCTTGGCTCATGCGGGTGCCAGGGGTGATGCGCTGAATATCAGTCATTTTGGTTTCCTTTGTTGAAATCGTTCTGGTGAAAGGGCTGCGATCACATCCTCGCCCAAATCGGGTTGGGTTTTTACTATCAGGTTCGTCACCAGTTTGGCGAGGGCCGGCGCGGTTTGTATGCCATATCCGCCTTGCCCTGCCAGCCAGAAAAATCCATCCGCTTGCGGATCAAACCCGACAACGGGTGTTCGGTCCGGCGCAAAGGTGCGCAAGCCCGCCCATGAATGCAACACACGGGTCACGGACATGGTCACCGCTTGCTCAAACCGGTCGAGCCCCTCGGCCAGCACCATGTCATCGGCCCAGACATCATGCGGATCAACGGGGTCTTCATCGGCGGGGGAAATCATCAAGGTCCCGGAGCTGGGCTTGCAGTAAAAATTCTCGGAGGCCGCAGCAAACAACGGCCATTTGCTGATATCATACCCCTCGGGCGCAGGGATAACCGCCATCGAGCGGCGCATTCCCACTAGGCCTTTTTGTGCAACGCCTGCCATCTGGGCAACCTCGTCCGCCCATGCGCCAGCGGCGTTGATGACGACTGGTGCTTCAAAATTTCCCTGCGTGGTTTCAATCTGCCAAATGCCACCGGATTTATGACACGCAGTTACCTTGGCGTTGCGGATAATCTTGGCCCCCTGCGCAAGAGCCAAGCGGGCAAATCCTTGTAGCATCCGATCAACGTCGATCTCTTGGGCACTGTGTTCAATCGCCGCCCCCACCAAGCGCTCGGTGTTCAAAATCGGCACCAGTTTTCCAGCTTCAATGGGGCTCAGAAGCTCCATGCCATCGGCGCTGTCCAAATAGGTCTCAAGGGCTGGCATATCCTGCGCCGTCGCCACCAAAATTTCACCGCGAGGTGACAAAAGCGAGTGTTCAGAGATGCCGTCGGCTTGCATTAAAACAGGCTCCGAGGCGATATTCAGCGCGCGCAGAGTCGCGTTGCCATAATTGCGAATAAAAATCGCCGCGGATCGGCCGGTGGAGTGATAGCCAAGATCGGCTTCGCCCTCCAACACCGTCACGTTGACATGTTCAGACAGACGCGCGGCGGCGCTGATCCCGGCCATGCCACCGCCAATGATCAAGACATCGGTTTTCTCTCTCACAAATTTTGCACCCCGTTCAAATAGCTGGTCAAATTGGCGCCAAGCGCGGGTTGCAGGTACCCGCCTTCCTGAACGTGCAGTGTCGGCAACTGGGTGGCCGCGATGGCCGCGCCGATTTTGCCAAACCCGCCGGTTGTGACTTTCAACGCCTGAAACGGATCACCCTCATGCGGGTCCAACCCAACCGAGACCACCAATACATCGGTGCCGTTCAAACGAATGCGTTCAAACGCGGTTTGCAGCGCCGACAAAAACGCAGCATCACCAGCATCAAATGGCAAAGGCAGGTTCAGATTGCAACCCAGCCCAGCCCCCTGCCCACGCTCATCCGCATGGCCCCAGAAAAACGGATACAACCCAGCAGGATCGCAATGCACCGAAACGGTCAACACGTCACTGTGCTCATAAAAAATGCCTTGGGTGCCGTTGCCGTGGTGTACGTCAATGTCCAAAATGGCGGGACGCCCTCCGGCCTCTAGCAGATGTTGGGCGGCGATGGCGGCGTTGTTCAAATAACAAAACCCACCGGCCTGATCGGCAAAGGCGTGATGACCTGGTGGGCGGCACAACGCATAGGTCTGGTCGGCCCCGTCAATCACCATCTCGGCCCCTGTTAATGCGGTTTGCGCCGACCAATAGGCGGCGTCCCATGTGTGCGGGCCGATCGGGCAGGCAGTGTCGGCCTGATGATATCCGGCTTGACCAACGGGGCTGCTGGGATACGAGCAATTCCGGTTGGCGGGATGCACATTTGGGATCACCTCGTCCGAGGCATTTTCGAGCTGTGACCACCGGCTGTGAATGCTGTTCAAAAAGCTCAAGTATTCGGGGGTGTGGATCGCCGCGATCGGGGCCATGCCGTGATCGACGGGTTCGCAAAATTCACACCCTGCACCCTCGGCAGCACTTTGCAACACGGCGAGGCGCTCGGGCTTTTCGCGACATTGCATCGGTTTGCCATTCAACAGCGAATGCTTTGGGTCATGCGCAGATTGGCGCGGATCAACAATGGCTTTCATTATAGCACCTCAAACAGTCCCGCTGTACCCTGGCCGCCGCCAACGCACATCGAGATCACCACATGTTTAACGCCACGCCGACGCCCCTCAATCAAGGCGTGTCCGACCATACGTGTCCCACTCATACCATAAGGATGGCCAATGGAGATAGCGCCACCGTTTACATTCAGACGGTCATCGGGAATGCCCAACCTATCGCGACAATAGAGCAGTTGCGAGGCAAAGGCCTCGTTGATTTCCCAAAGCCCTATATCGTCAATGGCAAGACCATGACGTTCCAACAGACGTGGGATAGCAAACACCGGGCCAATGCCCATTTCGTCGGGCGCGCAACCAGCAACAGCCATGCCAAAATATGCCCCCAAGGGCGATAAACCGCGCCGTGCGGCCTCGGCGGCCTCCATGATCACACAGGTCGACGCCCCGTCCGAAAGTTGGCTGTCATTCCCTGCGGTGATGCTGGTGCCCCTGCCCAAAACCGGTTTAAGGCTGTTCAATCCATCCAGTGTTGTTGTCGGACGATTGCATTCATCAGTGGTCAAGGTGACGCTGACCTCACTGGTGTCGCCGCTGGATTTGTCTGTGATGATTTGCAGCGCCTCAACGGGAGTGATTTCGTTATTGAATAGCCCGGCTTTTTGGGCTGCATGGGTGCGTTGTTGGCTTTGCAACGCGTATTCATCTTGGGCGGTGCGTGAAATACCATAGCGTTTGGCGACCACTTCGGCGGTCTCGATCATCGGCATGTAATAGGCGCTCGTAACGGCGTCATCCTTGTAGCGATGCCCGTTCCAATGCGGGTTTTGCGCCAGCGAAATTGAGTCTAACCCGCCCGCAGTTGCCACATCGACCCCTTCGTTCACGACCTGCCCTGCTGCAATCGAAATTGCGGACAGATCCGAGGCGCACTGCCGATCAATCGTCGCACCGGCAACGCTGTCCGGCAGCCCAGCGTCAGGTCCTCAACTTCGCCCCGCCAGGTTGTTGAATGCGCCGCGATAGGCTTTGGCAATCGGGGTGCGGGCGGTCGAAACGATAACGGCTTGGCGCATTTCTTGTGCTTTCTTTCAAAGTTCAATTAAAGGGTTTCAAGACCGCACCAACGCGCAATAAACAATGCGGTGGTTTGGGTGACACGGCGCGTGCTTTCCAGATCAACACGTTCGTTAAATCCGTGAATCGCTTCGGCCTTTGGCCCATAGACCAAGGCGGGTGTATTGGCATACAGCCCGAAAAGCCGTGCGTCCGTGGTGGCGGTGATCGCGAGCTTGTTCAGGTCGGTCCCTGTCACTGCGGTATGTGCGCTTTCCAATGCGCTGATGGCGCTGCCCGCGCTTTTGGAAGTGTCGTCGCTGAGCGCGTAGCCTTCGGCCTGAAACCCGTGGTAGATGATTTCGGGTTGGTTGTTGCGCAGAAAATCATTTTGCTGGGCGGCTTGCTGCAACACCTCTTCGACCTCGCGCTTGGCGGCGTCATCGTAAGCACCAATCGCCGGCGAAAATCCGGGCATGTGGGCGATGTCGTCCACGTCGATCTGCCAGCAATCTACCTCGTAACCGCGACTCTGTAGGGCATCCGCCATAAATGTCTGGGCGGATTGTTTGTTGCCACGTGTGGAGGGGTGTGTCGTTAGTTCGGATAGGAACTCAACCGCATCGCCAAAGCGGGTATCAACGGCCTGCATGATCTGGGTTTTGGTGGTATCATCCATGATCAAGCCCTCTTAAAAGGTTGGAATTTCGCCGCTTGGAATATGCAGCGGCGCGTCGGTGGCATTGAGGACATCATCTGTACTCAACCCCTGCGCTATCTCGCACAAAGCAAAGCCGATGGGTGTGATATCAATAACTGCCATATCAGTGAACAGGTGGATCACGCAACGGCGCGCGGTCAGCGGTAGGGTGTAGTCTTCCACCAGTTTTGAGCGTCCTTTGCGATCCGTATGGGTGGTCAACACGATGACCTGTTTGGCTTTTGCGCCAGTTCCATACCGCCGCCTGCACCCGGCGCGAACAGGCCGGGGATTTTCTAATTGGCCAGATCACCACGCATCGAAACCCGAAAAGCGCCAAGCAACAGTTGTTGATCGATACGATTGCCGCGTTGGGCAGGATTAATCCACAAGTTCTGGACGTAGACACCGGGTTGCCCTTTGGTGGTCGAAAACTGCGGAAAATACAACGCAAAGCCAACAGACGCGTCGGGTCAAAGGACTTCATGGAAGCTGGCAAGCGGCGGCTGGCGGGCGATACTGCGCGTGCTGCAAACACCGATGAGGTCAAAGACCTACGCCGTGGTCGCCCAACACATTCAGGAAAAGAACGCCAGCTTTGGGATTTGTCTTGTGAACAGACGTTTGCCGGATCTGAATTACAAAGTTATCTACCGCGAGTTTTTCGGCCTGTTCTGTGGCCCTCGGCCCCCTTTGTTTGGGCGCAAAGATCTAAAGATGAACGATCTAAGTGGATTGGATGCGGTGTCATTCGACGCTGATGATTTGAACGATGCGCTGCGTCCCGTCGCCCTATTGCGCCGACAATACGATCTGGATCATAGGCAAATCCAGCCAACTGGAAGAGGTTCAGCGGATGATTGTTAGCGGCCTGGGGATCGGGCCGCTGCCCGTGCATGTGGTCGAGCGCGACGTGAGGGACGGGTTGTTGTGGCGTCTGCCGCCCTATAAAAAACCGGCAGCGGTGGGCATCTATATGGTGACCAATCCCAAAAGCGGCTGAACCCTGCCGAGGCACTGACCATCAAATGCCTGAAAGACAGTATTTCCAAAATCCCGCTGACCCAGCGCACCTATAGCGGATAGGTGCGGCGACCATGCGGCTGAATCCGCGGAGGGCAAACCCCGCGCCCAAAGCTTTCCCCCAGTTTTAATTTTACCATAGCGGTATCCTTGCTATAGTTAGGGTTGAATAAAAGTTCTTGAATCACAATGGGATCGCGGGGGGATCTCGACCCATGGCTGTTGTAGGTGAGCCTTGGCTGATCAATCCAGCGGCCGGAACTACCAGAAAAGTTGCGGTATCGGGCCTAAAGCAGCTTGCAGTATTATGCATATGGTGTACTAATGGGCACTATAATGCACGTTTGAAGGACGATGTATTTAATATTCTAGGGAGGAATAATAATGTTTAAGAGAAGAGGACTGTTTTGCTTTATTGGCGGTGCCGCGGTTGCGGCTATGGCCACTGGCTTTGGTGCGATAGCTGCGTCAGCTCAAGAAGTTACACTGAAGCTGGAGCACTTTTTACCAGCACAAGCCAACGTGCCTAAATTGGTTCTGGACGTTTGGGCCGACAATGTCGAAGCCGATTCCAATGGCCGGATCAAAGTTGAGCGTTATGCGTCAATGTCGTTGGGTGGCTCGCCACCCGAACTCTATGACCAAATCTCAGACGGTGTGATCGACATTGCTTGGACGGTTGTTGGTTATACGCCTGGCCGTTTCCCATCCACAGAAGTGTTCGAGCTGCCCTTTATGGTCTCAGATGCACGCGCTGCGTCCTATGCCTATTGGAAAATGTTCGAAAGTGGCATGAAAGATACCCAGTTCAAAGACACCCACATGCTAGGCACTTGGGTCCACGGTCCAGGCCTGTTCCACACGGCTGATCCTGTGAATTCACCTGCTGACCTTGAAGGCATGAAAATTCGCGGTGGTTCGCGTCTTGTGAACCAACTTTTGGAAGCCGTTGGCGCGACACCTGTTGGCATGCCAGTTCCAGCCGTTTCCGAGGGTCTGTCAAAAGGTGTGATCGACGGAACAACTATCCCTTGGGAAGTGACTAGCGCGTTGAAGGTTTCTGAGTTGGTTGGAAACCACACCGAGTTTGAAGGCCCAGCCCTTTACACGCTGACTTTCGTTCTGGTGATGAACAACGATTCATACAACAACCTGCCAGACGATCTGAAAGCCGTGATTGATAAAAACTCCGGTCTTGATTTCTCGGTCTTTGCTGGTGGCACACAAGCAGACTCAGATGGACCTGCACGTCAAATCGCTGTCGACTTGGGCAACAACATTATCACCATTGATGAGGCCACAGCGGCTGCTGAATGGGGTCCGGTTGTTGCACCGATCTACCAAGCCTGGATCGACGATCTGGCGACCAAAGGTCTTGACGGTCAGGCACTGATTGACGAAGCAAAAGCATTGATGGCCGAATACACTGCAATGCAGTAAAAAGCCTCGTGACATGATATGGGCTGCGGCGGGGTGAACCTGCCGCAGCCTTCTTATACGCGGTGACTTTCCGGGGAGGGAAAGGGGGATGCACAGTTTCTTTCTTGGGCTATCGCGTGTGATGGCCTACATGGGCGGCGTAATGTTGACGGCTTTGGTGTTTTTGACCTGCACATCCATTATTGGACGCGAGTTAAATGGGGTTTTCCACTACATGGTCAGCAATGACATGATGTCAGGGCTTGGCCAGTTTTTCCTTGATCTGGGCGTTGGTCCTGTGAACGGCGACTTTGAGCTGATCGAGACGGGTGTCGCCTTTGCCATTTTTTCCTTTTTACCATTGTGCCAGATCACCGGTGGCCATGCCACGGTTGATATCTTTACCTCCAAGCTGCCCACAAAGGTGAACCGTGTGTTGCGGATGTTGTCCGAGGTGGCCTTTGCCTTTGTACTGTTGCTGATTGCGGTGCAGTTGTTCTCGGGCATGCAAAGCAAAATGCGGGCAGGCACAACCACATTCTTAATCGAATTTCCCCTATGGTGGGCCTATGCCCTTAGCCTTGTTGGCGCGGTCGCCGCTGCCATTGTTGGGGTATACATGGCCATAACGCGGTTGCGCGAAGTGGTAATGGGTCGGTCCTTGATCCCCTCGGAAATGGGTGCAGAACATTGAGTGATATTGCAATTGGCATATGGTCGTTTCCGGCCCTGATGATGTTGATCTTTTTGCGGGTACCGATTGGTCTCGCAATGTTTTTGGCGGGTCTCGTTGGGCTGATTTTTGTCACTGGTGACACAACGATCCCCTTCGCACGTCTAAAATCCGAGGTCTTTACGACCTTCTCCAGCTATTCGCTCACCATCGTACCGCTGTTTTTGCTGATGGGCCATTTCGCAACGCTGGGCGGCATGTCACAGGCCTTGTTCAAGGCAGCCGAGAGTTTTTTGGGCCACCGAAAAGGTGGCGTTGCTATGGCCTCGATCGGGGCTTGCGCGGGCTTTGGTGCGATCTGTGGATCGTCCTTGGCCACCGCTGCCACAATGAGCCGCGTTGCCCTGCCCGAGTTGAAAAAATACGGCTATGCTGGCGGCTTCTCAACCGCAACCTTGGCGGCTGGTGGCACCTTGGGCATCTTGATCCCGCCCTCTGTTGTGTTGGTGATTTACGCGATCCTGACCGAGCAAAACATCGCTAAACTGTTTCTAGCGGCTTTCGTTCCTGGCCTATTGGCAGCCCTTGGATATGTCATCGTGATCTCGATCTATGTGCGCCTCTACCCCGAATCCGCAGGTGTACGCGAACGCGTGCCTTACAGTGAACGGATCCGTGCATTGCTGGATGTCTGGCCAGTGCTGGTGGTTTTCGTTGCTGTCGTTGGTGGTATTTATGGTGGCGTGTTCACCCCGACCGAAGGCGCCGCTGTTGGCGCATTCGGCACCGGGTTGATTGCCTTGTTGAATGGCGGGCTGCACAAAGATACCCTATCCGAGAGCTTCTTTGTCACCGCACGTTCCACCGCGATGATTTTCTTCATCGTTTTGGGCGCCGCGTTTTACAATGGCTTCTTGGCCCTAACCCAGGTGCCCCAAGAGATCGCCGAATATGTGGTGTCACAAGGTTTCAGCCCTTGGATGGTGCTGATTTTTGTTTTGATATTCTATTTGATCCTGGGCTGTTTGATGGACAGCCTGTCGATGATCCTACTGACGATCCCAATCTTTTGGCCTGTGATGCAGGGTCTTGATTTTGGCATGGTCACGATGGAAATGGTCCAAGCCGATCGCGCTATGGACGTGCTGAATGCTGGTATTCCCGAGGGTATGGGGCAGGATATGCTTGCTTCAATCAAAGCGGCAATTGCAGACGGTGCGCAGCTGACCAAAGACCAGATGAAATCTCTTGGCATTCGCGTAAATGAGGGCATGGTCAATCGTATCGAGACCGAACAGGTCGCGATCTGGTTTGGTATCCTTGTGCTGATCGTGGTCGAGGTTGGGCTGATCACGCCACCCGTTGGTATGAACCTGTTCATCATCAATGCGATGGATCGCTCAACCCCGATTGTAGAGACCTACAAAGCCGTAATGTTCTTTGTCGCCTCTGACCTGATCCGGGTGGTTATCTTGTTGATGTTCCCCGCGATCACACTGTTCTTGATCGGGATATGATCTAGCAAAATTATAATGAAAAAGGCCCGCGACTTGTTCAAAGATCGCGGGCCCTTTTCGTTTTAATGGGGCGCTGCGCCTAGACGCGTTCCAGCGCCACGGCGATGCCTTGGCCAACACCAATGCACAGGGACCGTTTGCCGCCCCGCGCCAAACCCAATCGCGCCATCAGCTTTTGGGACGCAGGCGAGGGGCCAAACCCCATTATGCGCGGCGCAACACCTGCTGTTGCCCCGCCCGCAGTGACGGAGGCGCCCTGACGAAAAGGCGCCCGCAAACCGGCAAGTTTTTCCATCGAGGTCACCCGCAGATGTTCGTCCACGGCCCCCCATCCACAGCGGAATTGCGCGCCATAAGCGCGCGCACGGGAATCGCGCCAAGATCATCGGTCCGAACCGAGGACAGGCTATCGCCAAACCGTCCGACCAGTGTTCCGACATAATTACAGACGTAGGTTTCGGTCATTTTGGGCGCCTTTAGATGTGGTATGACGCAATTTTGCGTGATTTCGGCGAGAATGCAGGAAAACACACCAAGCTTGGAGCATTATGTTGCATTGTTTTTCAATAAGTGCATTATAAAGCATATAGATTGAGGTGAGCTGGGAGGACGCGCCAATGTCAATTGAAGGTTTCAATGCACTTATGGGGAGAATCGCCGAACGCATCGGCAACAAGCCCCTGGACGATGAACTGGAAGCGTTTCTGAACAGCCAATACCCGGTCGACTCTGTCGAGTTCAAAGAACTGAAAGCCCTATGCGCCAAAGGCGAAGCCGAAGGGTGGTTGATGCCTCGCGCGGCCGACGGCATCAAGTTTGGACGCGCTATCAAGCCCGACACAACGGCAGGCCATTTCAGCGTTGATGTCGTCCGCATGAAAGATGTGAAAGGGCCGCATCACACCCATACCACGGGCGAAATCGGTGCCATCATGCCAATCGAAGGCGACGCCGAATTCGACGGCAAGGGTGTGGGTTGGTACGTTTACCCTCCCGGCTCTTCACACCATCCGACGGTTCAAGGTGGAGATGCCTATGTGCTGTATCTGCTGCCCGACGGCGCGATCGAATTCACCAAAATCTAACAATTCGCAAGACCCGTGTTCGCCATTCGTGAACAGAAAATCTGGAGAACAACCATGCCCAATTCTAGCAACGCCGCCGTCTATTTCGTGGATCGCCACATCAAAGAGGGCCGCGCAGAAAAAGTGAGTTTTCAAGAGGCAGACGGTCAACAACGCACACTGACCTACGGCGAGTTGGCACATGAAACATCGGTGTTTGCAGGCGCGTTGTACCGCCACGGTGTGCGTCGCGAAGAACGTATTGCGATGATCATTCGCGATCAGATTGAATTTCCGGTGGTGTTCTGGGGGGCGATCAAAGCCGGAGCCGTGCCAGTGCCGCTGAACACGTTGCTGTCGACCCAAGTCTACGAAAACATCCTGAACGACAGCCGCGCCTCGATCCTCGTAGTGTCCGAAGCCCTGTGGGAAACTGTGAAGCCCGCCGTGCAGGGCAACCGGTATCTACGCGCTGTGCTGGTGATCGGTGATGCGCCCGAGGGCACCGAAAGCTACACTGCTTTCACGAAGGGGGCCGAACCGGTCGAGGCAGTAGAAGCGCATGAAGACGAGTTGGCATTTTGGCTATACTCATCAGGCTCCACCGGTTTGCCCAAGGGCGTGCGCCATGTCCATTCCAGCTTGAGGGCGACTGCGGAGTCTTTTGGCGATCAGGTCATCGGTATGCGTGAAGATGATGTTGTTTTCTCGGCCGCCAAAATGTTTTTTGCCTACGGATTGGGCAACGCGGTGACCTTCCCGTTGGCGGTTGGGGCGACGACGTTACTGTTGGCCGGACGACCAACCCCCGAAACGGTTTTTGACATTCTAAAGAACCTGAAGCCAACGATATTCTTTGGTGTTCCGACGCTCTATGCCGCGATGAATGCGGCGTTGGAAAAATCGGGCGAAACGGACAGCATTGACTTGCGTCTTTGTGCCTCCGCTGGCGAGGCTTTGCCCCGTGAAGTTGGGGAAAAGTGGCAGCAATTGTTGAACGTTGAAATCATCGACGGCGTTGGCTCAACCGAGATGCTACACATCTTTTTGTCCAACCGCCCCGGCGACATTGTCTATGGCACATCGGGCACGGCTGTACCCGGATACGAGGTACGTTTGGTAGATGAGCACGACGAAGATGTGGGTGACGACGAGGTTGGTGAACTGCTGGTACGTGGACCTTCTTCGGCAGAAGGCTATTGGAACCGGCGCAACAAATCGCGCTCGACTTTTGAGGGCCATTGGACTCGAACCGGCGACAAATACGAGCGAACGGCCGAGGGGCGCTATGTCTATTGTGGTCGCACAGACGACATGTTCAAAGTGTCCGGCATCTGGGTCAGCCCGTTTGAGATTGAGCAAGCTTTGATCGAGCACCCGGCTGTTTTGGAATCCGCTGTGGTGGCATGGGCGGACGACAAAGGTCTGGAAAAGCCCAAGGCGTTTGTGGTGCTGAACGAGGGCACGGATGCCGACAGCATCGCCGATCTAAAAGAGTTCATCAAAGAGAAAATCGGCATGTGGAAATATCCGCGCTGGGTGGATGTTGTGGATGATTTGCCCAAAACGGCGACAGGAAAAATTCAACGTTTCAAATTGCGTGAAGGGCAATGAAGATGAAAATCGACTGGCAGGAAAAGCCCGGAACGCCCCTGATCGTTCAAGGCAAGCGGTTGGAGTATCAATGCTACGGCGCTGCACCAGACCAGGCCCCGACCATTGTGATGCTACACGAAGGTTTGGGCTGTGCCGCCCTGTGGCGCGACTTTCCGCGCCAAATCGCCGAGTCAACGGGTTGGGGTGTCTTCGTCTATTCGCGGGTTGGCTATGGCCAATCGGATGTAGCCGAGTTGCCGCGTCCACTGGATTACATGACGCGCGAGGCTGTTGAGGTTTTGCCCGAAGTCCTAGACGCCATAGGACTGCAACGCGGTGTGCTGCTGGGCCACTCGGACGGGGCCACGATCTCGGCGATCTATGCCGGTTCGGTTGAAGATTTTCGCATCCGTGGATTGGTTCTGATGGCCCCGCATTTCTTTACCGAAGACATGGGGTTGGCGGAAATTGCCAAGGCAAAAAAAGTCTATGAATCCACCGACATTGCGGCGCGTATGGCCAAGTATCACGCCAACCCCGACAATACATTTCGCGGTTGGAATGATGCCTGGTTGCACCCCGACTTTAAGGCATGGAACGTGGCCGAGGTCACGGACTATCTGCGCATCCCGACCTTGGCCATTCAAGGGATCAATGACCAATACGGCACCCTAGCCCAGATCACTGAAATCGAAACTCGCAGCTATGCGCCCGTTGATGTGAACATCATTGAGGACTGCGCACATGCGCCACATCTGGATCAGCCTGAACAAGTATTGAAGGCAACACATGAATTTTTGATGCGCCTGGATCGGATCGAAACAGAGAAAGTACAAATCGCATGAGATTAGAATGTTTTGTTTCAAACGCTTGGGTTACAGGCTCCGGCGAAGGCCGTCCTTTGATCAATCCTGTGACGGGCAGTGAAATCGCGCGCGCCGACGCGACGGGGGTCGATGTGGCCGCGGCCATGAACTATGCGCGCAGCATTGGCGGTGCCGCTTTACGCGCCATGAGTTTCGCGCAGCGCGGGGCCTTGTTGAACGACATCGCAGGCGTTTTGATCGCCAATCGCGAAGGGTATGAGCAGACGGCTTGTCAAAATTCCGGCAACACCAAAACGGATGCTTCGGTTGACATAGACGGTGGAATTGCGACGCTGAAATACTATGCACGGCTAGCCAAAGGGTTGGGTGATGCGACCTGTTTCGTCGAGGAAACCCGCGACCAACTGGCCCGCGACCCGGTGTTTTTTGCGCAGCACGTGATGACCGGTCGCGCTGGTGTTGCGGTGCAGATCAATGCGTTCAATTTTCCCAGTTGGGGTCTGTGGGAAAAGGTTGCTGTTGCGACTTTGGCAGGGGTGCCGAGCGTGGCAAAACCAGCCACAGCCACAGCATTGCTCAGCTATCAAATGGTCAAAGACGTGGTCGACGCGGGTGTCGTGCCGGCAGGTGTTTTGACCCTAATCTGTGGCAGCGGTGAAGCACTGTTGGACTCTGTGACAACGATGGATTCGATTGCCTTCACGGGGTCCGCTGCGACGGGTGAAATGATCAGTTCACATCCGGTTGTGCGGACTTCGGGTGCGCGCGTGACGATCGAAGCCGATAGCGTCAACGCGACGCTTTTGGGGCCGGATGCGGTGGCTGGAACGCCGTTGTTTGATTTGGCGGTGCGCGAGGTGGTTCGCGCATTTTGTACAAAAGCGGGCCAACTTTGTACAAATATCCGTCGGGTGCTGGTGCCGCGCGAGATCCACGATGATTTTGCCGCTGCCGTCAAATCCAAGATGGAAGAATTTGTGATCGGTGATCCAGCCGACGCGACCACGCAAGTCGGTCCGTTGATCAACATGGCACAGCGGGATGAGGCCGAGGAAAAAATCTCTCAGCTATTGAGGGAATGTGTTGAACTTGCCCGCGCCGACCTTCCTGAAGGGCTAAATGAGAAGTCCAGCTTTGTCGCGCCGCGCTTATTAAGCTGTTCTGATCCGGCCAGTGCGAGCATCGTTCACGGGGTCGAAGTGTTCGGCCCGTGCGTAACCTTGCTGGCCTATAAGGATTTGGATCAGGCGATGTGTCTGGCCGCCGCCGCCGAGGGGTCTCTGGCCCTGAGCGCCTTTACCAATGATGCCACATTGCAGGTCGGCATCGCCGCTCAGCTTGGCGCATGGCATGGGCGTATCCTGTTCGTCGATGATACCGTGGGGCGTAATCATACAGGGCATTCCATCGTGATGCCGCAATGTGTGCATGGCGGTCCGGGGCGGGCAGGTGGCGGCGAAGAACTGGGTGGTTTGCGCGGCCTTCGGTTCCACATGCAGCGCACTGCCATTCAGGGTAGCCCTGACATGTTGGATCGCTTGCAAGCGGCGGGTGTTGTCGCGCAGCTTTGATTGGAATTGGTAACATTAACGGCGCCCGTTCCGTGTTTCGCGACGAGGGCGGGCGTCGTTGATTCGAGGCGCGATTCGTTGGGGCTTAGGGGATGTGAAATATAATGCACGTTTCGGGAGCGAACGGGAAGCTGACAAAAATATGACGTAATTCGCCGATTTCCTGGAATTTTAACGCACAATTGCGCTTTACCTAAGTTATGTTGGGCAATATAATGCAATAAGATGCACAGCACATTCATCCGCAAAGGAAACGCGCCATGACCCATGTAATTGACTTTCAAAGTGACCCGAATGCCTACCGCCACTGGCGTGTTGACTATGATGGCCCGGTCGCGAATCTGTTTATGGATGTGGACGAGGATGGCGGCTTGTTTGAGGGGTATAAGCTTAAACTGAACTCTTATGACCTGAGCGTTGACATTGAATTGGCAGATATTGTTCAGCGGATGCGGTTCGAGCACCCCGAGGTCAAGGTGGTTGTCATGCAATCCGGTAAGGCGGGCGTGTTTTGTGCCGGTGCAAACATCCGGATGCTGGGTGGAGCCGAGCACAGCCACAAAGTGAACTTTTGTAAATTCACCAACGAAACGCGCAACACATTTGAGGCAGCCGAAGCAGACAGTGGGCAGAAATACATCGCCGCCGTTAAAGGCGCTTGCGCAGGCGGCGGGTATGAGCTGGCACTGGCCTGTAACCACATCATGTTGACCGATGACGCGAATTCATCCGTGGCATTGCCCGAAGTGCCATTGCTGGCAGTTTTGCCGGGCACAGGTGGTCTGACTCGCGTCACCGACAAGCGCAAAGTGCGCCGTGATCGTGCCGATATTTTCTGTTCGATTGAAGAGGGTGTCAAAGGCCAACGGGCTGTTGACTGGCGCCTAGTCGATGAATCAATCAAGAACAATGTTTTTGATGAAACCGTGAAGGCCCGCGCAGAGGAATTTGCCGCAACCTCCCCCAAGGCGGATGTTGCGACGGGGATCAAACTGACCCCATTAGAGCGTAGTTTTGGCGACGACGGGTCGATCAAATACTCATTGGTTGAGGTCGAAATTGATCGAGCTGGTCGTAAGGCCACTGTGACGCTAAGCGGCCCCGATGCCCCTGCCCCTGCCGACATGGATGCGTTCATAGCGCAAGGCGCTCAAGCCTATATGCTGCGTCTGGCGCGCGAGTTGGATGACGCCATTTTACACCTGCGCAACAACGAAAAAGAACTGGGTGTGATCGTGTTTCGCACCCAAGGCGACCCAGACCTATTTGCCGTCCATGAGGCGCTGCTGATGGACAATTCCGAAAACTGGTTGGCCAACGAGGTGCTGCAATATTGGAAGCGTCTGTTGAAACGCATTGATGTGACATCGCGCAGCTTGGTGGCTATGGTTGAGCACGGATCGTGCTACACAGGCATTTTGGCAGAACTATTGTTTGCGGTGGATCGGTCCTACATGATGGAAGACGAATTCGATGATGACGACCGCGCGATGGCAACGATCACGTTGACGGCCGCGAACTTTGGACCGATGCCGATGGGCAACGACATCACACGCTTGCAAACACGTTTCTTGGGCGAACCCGAAGCGGAGGGCGCTGCCAAGGCGCAAATCGGCAAAGCTTTGGAGGCCAAAGAGGCGGATGCGCTGGGTTTGGTGACCATGATCCTTGACGATATCGACTGGGATGACGAGGTGCGGATTTTCCTTGAGGAACGCGCCAATTATTCGCCCGACGCCATGACGGGCATGGAGGCCAATCTGCGTTTTGCCGGCCCTGAAACAATGGAGACCCGTATTTTTGGGCGTCTCACAGCGTGGCAAAACTGGATCTTTATCCGTCCAAACGCCGTTGGGTCAGACGGGGCGCTGCAACGCTACGGCACTGGTGTGCGCGGCAAATACAACATGGAACGTGTTTGAATTTAACAGAAGCGGGGCAGGGGCAACCCATGCCAACACCGCAGCAATAGGAGATGAAAATGATTGATCTAATCAATGTCAGCTATGACACGCAGATTCCCAATAACGTGGATCTAAGTTCAGACAAAAAGGTGCTGAAGGCGCTGGAAAAATGGCACCCCGGTTATATCAACTGGTGGAACGACCTGATCCCGCAGCAACTGCAGGATTCAATGGTTTACTTGCGGACCGCTGTTTCCGTTGACCCCAAGGGTTGGGCCAAATTTGATTACGTTCGGATGCCTGAATATCGCTGGGGTGTTTTGTTGGCGCCAGAGGTTGAGGGACGCACGATCCCTTGTGGTGAACATTACGGTCAACCCGCGTGGCAAGAAGTGCCGGGCGAGTATCGTAATCTGATGAAGCGCCTGATTGTTATTCAAGGTGACACTGAGCCGGGTTCGGTGGAACAACAGCGTTTCTTGGGCCTGACCGCGCCGTCGCTATACGACATGCGCAACCTGTTTCAGGTCAACGTGGAAGAAGGTCGCCACCTGTGGGCGATGGTCTATTTGCTGCAAAAGTATTTTGGCAAAGACGGCCGCGAAGAAGCAGATGACATGCTGCGCCGTTCCTCTGGTTCCGAGGAAGCCCCCCGCATGTTGGGTGCGTTCAACGAGGAAACACCGGATTGGCTGTCCTTCTTCATGTTCACCTATTTCACGGACCGTGATGGGAAAATGCAACTGGAAAGCCTTGCGCAATCCGGGTTTGATCCGCTGTCGCGCACCTGTCGTTTCATGCTGACCGAAGAAGCGCATCACATGTTCGTTGGCGAAACCGGCGTTGGCCGGACCATCCAGCGCACCTGTGAAGTGATGAACGAGAACGGCATCACCGACCCCTATGACATCGACAAAATTCGCAACCTTGGCGTCATTGATTTGCCGACCATCCAGAAAAAGCTGAACCTGCACTACACGCTCAGCCTTGATCTGTTTGGCCAAGAAGTATCGACCAATGCCGCCAACGCGTTCAACGCGGGCATCAAAGGTCGTTACATGGAAAATCGCATTGACGATGATCACATCTTGCACGGTGACACCTACAAGGTTTGGGACATGGTGGATGGCAAGCTGACGCAACACGAAGTGCCAGCCCTAACGGCGATCAACATGCGTCTGCGCGACGACTATACCCGTGACGCTGCGGGCGGTGTTGGCCGCTGGAACAAGGTCATCGAAAAGATGGGCGTCGAATTTGAACTGAAACTACCTCATGAGGCGTTCAACCGCAAAATCGGTGTGTTTCTTGGGCATAATTTTGACCCTGAAGGCAATCTTTTGTCCGGTGCTGAATATGATGCTGGCCTGCCGACGTGGTTGCCAACACATGCGGACGGTGATTTCATTCAATCGCTGATGCAACAAGTGACCGAGCCTGGTAAGTACGCTGGCTGGATTGCGGCGCCAAAAGTGGGTATCAATAATAAACCCGGTGACTTTGAGTATGTTAAGTTGCATATGGCCTAAAGAAAACCGGAGTGCGGGCAGGGTCCGCACTCCTTACTTAATCAGATCAGGGAGTTAACTATGCTTGTAGGTCAATCAAATGCCCCGGATAGCCATGCAGCCGAAGCGCGGCGCATCTTTGCGACCCTACTGGGGTCTTGTATCGGCTGTGCCGACTGCAAGGGTGGCTGTGCTGAATTGTTTGAAATGATCGTGGTGCCTGAATCTGTATTGTCGCGGGTTTCCAACGTATGACGCAACCTATCAAACAACACCTGATCGACCCCGAAATTTGCATTCGTTGCTATTCGTGCGAGATGGCTTGCCCCATCGGCGCGATTGATCATGACGACAACAATGTGGTTGTTGATGCATCGAAATGTGATTTCTGCATGTCCTGCATTCCAGTGTGCCCGACGGGCTCCATTGACGAATGGCGGGTTGTGAATGAACCCTATTCGATGGACGATCAGTTTGGTTTCGAGGAATTGCCGGCCCAAGAAGAGTTGGCCGAAGGTGACACTGGCGACGCAGAAGCACTGGACGACGCGGTCGCGGCCCTGTTGGCCGAAGCCCATGATGGGGCTGGCGGAAAATCCAAGGCCCCCGCATCGGCGGCTAAACCCGCCATCAATCTTTATAACCTTGGCAACCCGATCGTGGCGACCGTTCAAGGCAATTATCAGCTGACCCATCAAGCGGGCGACTCGGATGTGCATCACATCATATTGAATTTTGAGGGCAAACCGTTTCCGGTTCTTGAGGGCCAATCCTTGGGCATCATCCCGCCCGGTGCTGACGCCGACGGCAAACCACATCTGCCGCGCCTTTATTCCGTTTCCTCGCCTCGCGATGGGGAACGTGCCAACTACAACAACGTGTCGTTGACGATCAAGCGTGACAAAAATGGCCTCTGCTCAAACTATGTTTGCGATCTAAAGCAAGGTGACAAAGTCAACGTCACCGGACCCTTTGGCGCGACCTTCTTGATGCCGGATGATCCCGCAGCGCGCTTGCTGATGATTTGCACGGGGACGGGGTCCGCGCCGATGCGCGCTTTTACCCTGCGCCGCCAACGCACGTTGGGTGGAAAATCTGGCGGTATGACCATGTTCTTTGGCGCACGCACTCCACAAAGCCTGCCGTATTTCGGGCCGTTGAACAAAGTGCCTGACAGCCTGTTGCGCAAGCATTTGGTGTTCAGCCGCGTACCCGGTGCGCCCAAAGAATATGTGCAAGATCGGCTGATTGTGGAGCAGGACGCGGTGGCAGAATTGCTGTTGGACCCGCAAACACACATCTACATTTGCGGATTGCGCGGTATGGAGGAAGGCGTCGAAAAAGCCTTTACCAACATCGCTGAAAGCATTGGCCAACCTTGGCAATCTCTGCGCGATACTATGCGCGAAGAGGGCCGTTACCATGTGGAGACCTACTGATAATGGGTACATCAACGGATCAATTCGCGGCCAGCCACTCGCCTTATGCGCATGAAATACGCATTGCGTGGGGGGATTGCGATCCGGCCAACATCGTCTACACCGCCCGCATCCCGTGGTTCGCGCTGGACGCGATCAATGGTTGGTGGGAACACCACACGGGTGATGGTTGGTTTCAGATGGAACTTGATCATAATGTCGGCACGCCATTTGTGTCGATGAAACTGGACTTCCGCGCACCCATCACGCCGCGCCACAGATTGATCTGTCGTGTTTGGCCAAATCGGTTGGGTGAAACCTCGGTCGGGTTTCATGTCGATGGACGCCAAGATGGCGTTCTGTGCTTTGAGGGCGATTTCATCAATGTCTTCACCCAAGCAGACGCGCTCAAAAAGCAAAAGCCACCAGAACGGTTGCGTGCAATCGTCGCGCAAAACCTGATCGAATCCTAAGGACATATCCTGTCAAAACGCGGGCCTAACACGGGGCTAGCTCCGGAAATATCCTGCAGAATCCAGATTTTCGAATGTGCAGCCATTGCAAAACGCTGAGTTTTTGCTAGAATATTGGCAATATAATTCATGAATTGAGCGTTATGAGCGAAATCACCAATTTCAGAGGCGAGACTAGTCCCAGCGCTCCCCAAGACCTTGCGGATTCCGAGGTTCGGGAGCTGATACTGCGTGTTGGCGCACGGGTGCGCAAAGCCCGCGAATTGAAGGGTGTACCGCGTCGTGTGGTGTCGGAATTGTCGGGCGTTTCACCACGGTATTTGGCCCAGCTTGAGGCGGGTGAGGGAAACATTTCGATCGGCCTGTTGCAACGGGTTGCGGTCGCATTGGATCACCGGATCGAATGGTTGATTGGTGAGGAAGATCCCTGGACATCCGAGGTGCTGCGTTTTGCCGACCATTACAAAGCCGCAACCGCCGAGATGCGCCAAAAGGCGCTGGATGCCTTGAATCCAAAGCCACCGGAACAGCTGCGTGCGCAAAGGGTTTGCCTGATCGGATTGCGCGGCGCTGGCAAATCGACACTTGGTTCGATGGCCGGACAGGCGTTGAAGGTACCGTTCATGGAGTTGAACAACGAGATCGAAGAACACGCCGGTATGCCCGTCAGCGAGGTCGTCGCGCTCTATGGTCAAGAGGGCTATCGGCAGCTTGAATCGCAAGCCATCGGCCGTGTTATCGCGACACATGACGCGCTGATTTTGGGCGTCGCGGGCGGCGTGGTTTCGGAACCTGAAACATTCAAAACCCTACTGGCGAATTTTCACACCATCTGGATCAAAGCCAGCCCCGAAGAGCATATGGAGCGGGTTCGTGGGCAGGGCGACACGCGCCCAATGGCCGGCAATCCTGAAGCGATGGATCAGCTGCAGCAGATTTTGAACAACCGCGAAGAGCTTTATGCGCGTGCGCAAGCGCAGTTGGACACCACGGGCAGGTCTTTGCAAGCCTCGGCCGAGGATTTGGTTGAGCTGATTAAGACCAACGGTTTTGTAGAAGAATAGCAGCCCTGCGCGTTAGGTGAACCGCGCTGGTCGTCGTTCCAGAAACGACAAAACCCCCTCGTCATAATCCGGATGCACCCCGGCCTGACCTTGCAGACGGGCCTCGACCTCCAGATAATTTGAAGGTGGAAGATGTGCCGCGGCGACGGCCTGTTTGATGCCGCTGATGGCCAATCTTGGCACGGCTGCCAGTTGGGCCAGCACAGTGTCGTAGGCCTCATCCAGATCGGCTTGGGGTAGCGCGCGCCAGATCAATCCGGCGGCCTCGGACTCGGTCGCGCTTAGGGTTCCGCCAAGCATAAGCAGCGCACGGGCGCGCTGTGCGCCAAGGGTTTGAGCCAGCGTGCGGCCAAGCCCCGCATCTACAGAGAGCCCGACCTTTGCAAAGGAAAATGTGAATTTGGCTGTGTCACAGGCCAGGACGATATCTGCCGCCAGCGCCAGACCGGCCCCCGCCCCTGCGGCCACCCCATTCACACAGGCTACGACAGGTTTCGGTGTGTCGGTAATGGCGCGGATGACGGGGTGAAACACCTCGCGCTGGATGGCCTCCAGATCAAGCGACCCCTGACGGTTACGCGGATCGCGTTCC
>JGI24023J19991_10000314_pt1 | contig 38021 bp, 43 predicted proteins | sample Cruoilmetagenom1_FD_19991 | JGI IMG/M metagenome (IMG submission 19991)
CACAAAGACATGTGAGAACAAACGTAAAACCAGAGCATTATCCAATGGTAGGTGTCTCTTTATTAGCAGCGATTAAAGAAGTACTTGGTGACGCAGCAACAGATGATGTCATAGGTGCATGGAAAGAAGCGTACTTCTTCTTAGGGGATATACTTATCGCTAGAGAAAAAGAGATCTATACTGCTAAATAGTTGTAATCGTCATTTGACGATTACATCATCAAACTGTACAAACGTCTAGAAACATCCATATCTGATACTTCATAAACTTAGTCTGTTTGAAAAAGTTCTTCTAAGCTTTCAGCATGCGCAAAACACCCGTTATTTACTATTAGGTCTGTATTTAGAATAACGATCCACCGTAATCACAACAAGACTTTTTATAAGAGGAGGAGAACTTTAGCTATTGCTTTTTTTGTCCTTGTGCTCTTTCAGCGCTTTTTCATAAAGTCTTTTATCTAACATGTTTAGAGGAATATACAGGATGATAGCTCCTAGTGCTATGTATCTTGAATAAGGTGCTATCTCAATCCAAAAACTACTCGATCCATGACCTAGTGCATTTTTAATGGTATCAGCAAATGCAGCATACGTTCCAAAGATCATCACTACCAAGAGCAAGAGCCCCATGATATTTTTTCTGACTTTGTAGTTATGTAGATAGTTCATGCGGTATCCTGTTTTTACTTTTATGATCTCTCAGAAATTCTCTGCTTACAAGCCGCACCATCTTTACAGAACATCCCTTTACCTTTTTTGGCAGGTTTTAGTTCTTCGATGACATCATATCCACATTTTTTACATTGTTCATCAGCATTTACTGTAGGTACTTCAAGGATGGCTTCTGGCCTCATAGCTGGGAAGAGAAGTACATCACGGATGGTATGTTGGTTGGTAAGCATCATCACAAGACGGTCGATACCAATACCTTCACCAGCAGTTGGTGTCATACCGTAACTTAGTGCACGAACAAAGTCTGTGTCCATGTGCATCGCTTCATCATCACCTGTGGCTTCTTTCGCATCTACTTGTCCCATAAATCTCTCATACTGGTCTATAGGATCATTCAGCTCAGAGAAACCATTGGCTATCTCTTTTCCTGCCATGAAAAGTTCAAATCTTTCAGTGATCTCCGGGTTTTCGTCATTTCTACGTGCCNGTGGAGAGATGTCTACTGGGTAGTCNGTGATGAACGTAGGGTTGATGAGTTTGCCTTCAACAAACTCATCAAAAAGTTCAGCTTGTACGTAACCAAGTGTCCAGTTCTCATCTGTTTTAAGGTTACGCTCTTTAAGGTATGCAAGTCCTGCATCTCTGTCTTCCACAACTTCTCTAGGTACACCACCGATGTCTACAATAGAATCAGCCCATGATATTTTGGCAAATGGCGTGGCAAAGTCTATCNCCATGTCACCATAAGGAAGTTTACNTTCTAAGTTTAGGTTATCAAAGAGATAGTCAAAAAGCTCTTCTGTCACTTCCATGAGTTCAAGGTAGGTCTTGTATGCCCAGTAGAACTCTATAGAGGTAAACTCAGGGTTATGCGTAGCATCGATCCCTTCATTTCTAAAGTTTCTGTTTATCTCAAAGACTGCGTCCATACCACCCACAATGAGCTTTTTGAGGTAAAGTTCAGGCGCGATACGAAGGTAACGGTCTACACCTAAAGCATTATGATGCGTGACGAAAGGCTTTGCATTTGCTCCACCAGGGATAGGGTGCATCATAGGTGTTTCTACTTCTAGAAAGCCCTTGTCTTCAAAAAATCTTCTGATGCTTGAGACGATCTTAGAACGAAGTACAAAACGCTCTTTCACTTGTGCATCCATGATCATGTCTAAGTAACGTTGACGGTACTTGATCTCTTGGTCTTGGATACCGTGAAATTTCTCTGGTAATGGTGAGATGGCTTTAGTGACAAGGTTCACTTCTAAACAGTGAAGCGTAAGCTCACCTGTACCTGTGACAAAAGGGTACCCTTTTGCTTCGATGATGTCTCCTACTTCAAAAAGTTTTTTGACCACATCGTTGTAGTAACCTTCAGGAAGGTCGTCACGGTTGAAGTAGAGTTGCACAAGTCCATCACCATCTTCTATCTTGGCAAAAGCAGCTTTTCCCATGATACGTACAAACTTGATACGTCCGGTGAGTGTATAAGACTTTGTTTTGTCTTGTTTCATCTCACCTTCATCTACATCGATGTCATGTACATAAGCACACTCTTCTAAAAATGTCGCAGAAGGGGTACCTTTTTTGACTTGGTTAGGGTATGGGTTGATCCCTTTTTCTCTAAGTGTTGCAGTTTTTTTAATACGTTCTTGAATATATTGATTGTCAAATATCAAGGGGGCTCCTACTGTTGATGATATATGAAGTCTTGGCTTCATATATGTACGCTAATGTTAAGTCTGCCTAAGTAGCAGGCTTATAAAATAAGGCGTATTATATTTTGTTTTCTTTAATCTTGGCAATTTTCACATAAACCAACGATCTTCATCGTGTGGTCATGCATTTTGAAATTAAATTTTTCAGCTATTTTTTCTTGTTGTGCTTCAATGGTCTCATCGTAAAACTCAATGATCTTTCCGCACTGTGTACAAATGAGATGATCATGGTGTTTTTTAAGACCAAACTCATATTTTTTGCCTGCTGCACCAAAAGAGATAGAGGAGACAATGTTTGACTCTTCAAGCAGTGTAAGTGTACGGTAAATCGTTGCGATACCTATATTGACATCTGGGTGTTCTTTTTTTAGAAGCATATAGATGTCTTCAGGGCTGTAATGCTCATGATGTTGATACAGAAACTTTAAGATCAGTTCACGTTGTTTGGTGAACTTTAATGTATTTTGCTTGAGTAAAGCTTTAAATTTTTCTAAAAGTTTATCATAGGTAATCATTTTTAGCCTTTTTATTGCGCAACTGTACTCATGTTCAAGTCATTGCCTTGGGTTTCTGATTCTATGTTGGTAGGCATGACTGTGCTGACATTTGACTCATTGTTTTCGTTAAGGTTAACCACTTCTTTAACCACTTGTGTAGTAGAAGTACTGTCAAGCCCTAGCTTACTAGGATCTAAGTTGATGAGGTATGAACCTGCTTGTTTGAGATACGGGTAAAGTACTGAGTCTTCTACATGTTTTTCAAGATTGTCTTTGACCAATGAAACGTTGGAAAGCGCTGTCACGATAAGGGCAAAAATAAGGAAATATTTTCCTCCTCCAGCGATAAACCCAAAAAGACGGTTCAAAAATCCTAAACCACTTGCAGAGGTAAGCTTAGAAAAGATGGAGCCTAGTATCGTAGCACCTAACCATACTATGATAAGTATGGCAAGAAAACCGATGAGTTTAAGTAGGGCTACATTTTCAAGGTGCAAGAAGTTTTTATCTATGAAATCTGCGGCTGTGCCTGCAAGACGAGAAGCAAAATAGACACCCCCAATAAGCCCCACAAGTCCAAACACTTCTTTGATGAACCCATTCATAAAACCTTTAATCCCTAATAGCAGTACAATTGCTGCTATAGTGATGTCGAAGTAGTTAAAATCCACCATTGCAAAGTTTTCCATAATTCTCTATCCTAAATATAATTTTATTTTTTGTATTGTACCTAACAAAGGCTTTTAATACTGCGCTGCTTTTGAAACCTCGTCAGGCTTATTGGCATACTGTAGTGCCGTATCCCGAGAGATTTTTCCCTCTTTCATAAACTTTAAAAGTGATTGTGTCTGTGTTTGCATACCCGTGTCGCCTTGACCTAGTTGCATTTGAGAGTAAATCTGGTGTACTTTGTCTTCACGTATGAGGTTTGAGATGGCATGGTTTGTTACAAGTATTTCAGATGCTGCGACACGTCCGCCACCTAGTTTTGGAAGTAACGATTGGGCAATGACTGCTACCAATGAAGAAGAGATCATCGCTCTGATCTGTGGCTGTTCATCACCAGAAAAAACATCGATAATACGGTTGATAGTACCAGGAGCAGAAGAGGTGTGAAGTGTACCAAAGACAAGGTGCCCTGTCTCTGCAGCGGTAAGTGCTGCTTCTATAGTTTCTTTATCCCTCATTTCCCCGATCAGTATGATGTCTGGATCTTGACGCATGGCATATTTGAGTGCAAGCGCAAAACTCTTTGTATCTTCACCAACCCCTCTATGGGAAAAGACACACTTTTTGTTTTGGTGTATGAATTCCACAGGATCTTCTACTGTGACGACATGTTTTTGTTCATGAAGGTTGATCTCATTGAGCATCGCTGCTAGGGTAGTTGACTTACCAGAACCTGTGGGACCAGTGACCAAGATGAGACCTTTTTCTCTCTTGATAAGCTTTTTATAGACTTCAGGCGCACCCAAGTCATCCAATGCAGGTACATCTATAGGAATGGTTCTAAATGCTGCAGCTGTGTCACCTAATGTACGGTAGTAGTTTGCTCTAAATCGTCCGATGTTTGGAAGTAAAAGTGCAAAGTCAAGTTCGTCATGCTCTTCAAACTGTTGCTTTTGTTTTTCAGTGATGAGTGAGTAACACATCTCTTCGATGTCTTCACCTGTAAGTTTAGGAAGATTGACAGGTTTGAGTACCCCATCTAGCCTAATTTGTGGTTCTGTACGGGAGACTAGGTGTAAGTCTGATGCACCATGTGTAACAACACTTTGTAAGAGTTTTTTTATATCAAAAGCGGCCATGAATTATCCTTTTGTTTATGGGTATGTGATGTAGATTTGACGAACGTATAATGGGGTTAAAAACATCCTATTCTATGATGGCTGGCACTATAAAATAGTCATCTTGACTTTGAGGTGCTTTGGTTAAGATATCTTGAGCAATGTTATTTTCTTTTCTTGGGGTGTCTTCTCTTAAGGGTGTTCCCCCATTAAGTGTGGAAAAGGTAGGAGACAGTGCATCGGTGTCTAGTTCATTAAGGTTATCTATATATGAGAGTATACCTGAGAGTTGTTCTTTCACTTCTTCTTTTTTACTTTCATCTATACGTAAGTGCGAGAGTTTCTCTAGTTTTGCTAAGACTGTGTCATCTATTTGCATTTTAACCCTTAATGATAATTTTTCTTATTATATATTAATTTAGTTTAGATATAACTAGATAAAGACTATTTTACAAAGGATACATAATGATGCAGCAATTAGATATGGAGTCAGAAGAGTTTAAATCTGAATTGGAAAAAACAAAAAAATTTACAGATAAAGTATGTGAAAGTAAAGGTTGGGTTTATGGTGCAAACGAAGATGTCAACGAGGGTGTGACGTTAGGACTTGCTAGACATAAACTTCTTTATGGAAAAAGGTTTTGTCCATGTTTTATGGTTGAGCCAGATCCAGAGAAAGAAGGTAAGTTTAAAAGTACAGATGACCGTATGTGCCCTTGTAAACCAGCGATAGAAAAAGAGATACCAGAAACAGGTATCTGTCATTGTCAGATCTTCTGTACACCAGAATATAGAGAAGAACAAATCAAAGAGCAAGAAGCTGCTGCCTTGGCAAAAGAAGAAATTAAAAAGATTGCAGACAAAGAAGCATAAAGTCATTTCTAATGTTTTATCACTATAATACGCGATTATTTTAACCATTAGGAAAAGTTACCATGCAAGATTTATTGAAAAAAGAAGATGTAAACTCAGAAGAGCTTATGCAGCTCCTTGAAGCGAGAGAAAAGGGTGAGCTAGACTTTTTACTTGTAGATGTACGAGAAGAAATGGAATACAACGAAGCACATATAAAAGGTGTAGATATGTTAAAGCCTACCATGTCTTTTCAAAATTGGGGTGAAGATTTGTTCAAAAGCACACAAGAGAAAACAGTTATTTTTACCTGTCGTACAGGTAACAGAAGTGGGCAAGTGCAGAACGTATTTTCACAGTCTGGACATGAACATGTGATCAACCATTATGGTGGTATAGTGACGTACAGTGGCGAGACCCAAAGGTAAGCAGTGAGAAATGATATGAATGTTGTTGACCTTCTTTTAAAGCTCCTCAGTTTTAAGTCTCTTACGCCAGAAGATGATGGTTCACTGCAGTTTATCGAAGAGTATCTTGATGGATATGAAGCTACCTATGTGAACAAAGAGGGTGTCAAAAACCTTTTTCTCTCTAAGAAGTTTGGAGAAGGAGATCATCTCTGTTTTGCTGGGCATGTGGATGTGGTACCTGCTGGAGACAAGTGGGACACTAACCCTTTTGTACCTGTCATCAAAGAAGGCAATATCTATGCCAGAGGCGCACAAGACATGAAGTCTGGTGTGGCTACTTTTGTACAAGCGTGTAAAGATGTGCAAGACTTTAATGGAAGGCTTTCAGTACTGCTTACTTCGGATGAAGAGGGAGAAGCAAAGTATGGCACCATCGTGATGCTTGAACACTTAAAAGAGCAAGGCATGTTACCAGACTACTGTCTTGTGGCAGAACCGACTTGTGAGCAAACCTTTGGTGATGCCATCAAGATAGGACGTAGAGGCTCGATCAATGGTTATTTGACGATACAAGGTAAACAAGGGCATGCTGCTTACCCTGAAAAAGCCATTAATCCTGTGCATCAACTCGCACCTATCTTAGAAAAAATCGCTGGGGTGAATCTTGACAATGGTGATGATGATTTTGCGCCTTCTCAAATGGTCATTACCGACATTCGTGGAGGCATGGAAGTCACCAATGTGACACCAGGTTCATTAAAGATCATGTTTAATGTGAGGAATTCCACTAAAACTACACAAGAAACTGTTAGGCTACACATTGATAAGTGTTTTGNGGGGTTGGACTATAGCTTAGAGCTTACACAAGGTTCATACCCTTTTGTCACAANCAGAGACTCTAAGATAGTAAATGCACTGACAACGAGTATAGAAAACATCACAGGATTAGAAACAAAGCTCTCTACAGCAGGAGGCACAAGTGATGCCCGATATATGGGTGCCTTTGGTATCGATGTGGTTGAGTTTGGTGTGATCAATGACACCATTCATGCGCCAAATGAACGCACGTCTATCAAAGAAGTCGAAGCATTGTATGAAGTCTTTAACGATTTGATTCGAAATTTTAAATAAGGAAATAGTGTGAAAAAGATATTGAGTTTAGTAGTGTTGTTATCCACCTTGTCAGTAGCAGAAATGGATATGAAATCAATGTTTGAAAAAGCCAAAGATGCTGTTTCAGACATCAATGTGACAGATGTGCTAGAGAAAACAAAAGATGCAGTAAGCGATATCAATGTTACCAAGATGCTTGATAAAGCTAAAGATGCTGTTTCAGACATCAATGTTACAGAAATGGTCGATAAAGCAAAAGATGCTGTGGATGATATCAATGTGACCAGCATGGTCGATAAAGTCAAAGATGCAGTTGCTGTGGAATTTAGTTGGCAAGAGAATCTTAAAAAAGCTTTTGACAAAGCAGAAGATGCTGACAAAAGAATCATGGTGATGGTTGAAGGCGAAAACTGTCGATGGTGTAAAAAGATGCTACACAGAACGATCGGTGATGATGAAGTGCAAAAGAAACTTGCCCAGAAATACGTATCGGTAAAAGTACAAAGAGAAGACTTAGAAACGATGAAACACTTACCTGAAGTAAGAGGCGTTCCAACCATATTTTTTATGGATAAAGATAAAAACCTTATAGAAGAAGTCATAGGGTACTTTGACGTCCTTGACTTTAGCGCATACCTTCGTGATGTTGACAGAAAAGTGATAGAAAAAGAGTCAACTGCAAAAGCGATCAAGTAGATTTATGAAATTTGTATCAGCTCTTTGTATCAGCTTCTTCTTATTGTCTGGATGTTCTGAAAAAAAAGAAAACAAAATTAGTAGTATTGCAGGGCTATCTTGGAATTCTGACATGGAAACCTCTTTTACCCTAGCAAAAAAAGAGAACAAAAATGTCATTGTTATGGTAGGAGAAGATTCTTGTAAATGGTGCAAAAAAATGCAAGAACGTACCCTGACAGACAAAGGCATACAAGATAAGATGCAGAAGTATGTCTTGGTATATATTAAACGTTCAGATAAAGACTCGTTAAAAGATATACCTGAGTTTGATGGGAACATTCCCTCATTCTTTTTTATGCACTCAAACAAAGAACTCATGGAACCGGTGGTTGGCTATTTTGAAGCAAATGACTTTTTGTCATACATAGAAGAGATAGAAGGATAAGCTTAGATGTTTCATCGTCCAAGCTATAGAGAGTATGTGATGGCAAGATTGGTAACCACGGCAGTGTTTATCTTTCTATTTTGTGCCATCATGCTTTTGATATTTGTGGGGAAAGATGAGGTAGTGATCAAGGCTATCGGCTTACTTGCTTTGTCATTTAGTATTTTTATACTTGCCATCTCTCGTGGTGCAAAACGTATGCAAAATGAACTCAAGACCATCAACACGTATCTGGAAAATTTAGACAGCGTGGATAGCATAGACTACAAGACGCCTTTTTTTACCCAAGAGTTCGAAGATATCAATCAAAATCTCATGAAAGTACTAAAATCTGCTAAAAAGCGTGAAGACACCAAGCAACGCTACAACGCTAAACTCAAACTTAAAAACCGTCAAAGAGCAGATATGATTTCAGCTATCGCCCATGAATTTAGAAATCCCATAGCTTCCATTATGGGCTACTCCCAAACTTTACAAGATGATGAGGACATACCCCAAGCCTTACAAACGAAGTTCTTAGGCAAGATATATAACAATGGAAACAAGATAGAATCGCTGTTAGCCAGACTCATATTGTGGAACAAGTTTGAGAGTGGAGAAGCGACATTGCATAAAAGTACATTTGACATTTACACTTTACTTCAAGAAGTGAAACTATCATTGTCAGAGAGCTACAAAACAAGAGAGATAGTGATAGAAGGTGTGAGTAAACAAGTTGAAGCAGATCGTACGCTTATGGAGGTACTTCTGAAAAACCTCATTGAAAACGCATTAAAGTACTCTAAAGATGAGGTGGTCGTGCGTATGGACGATAATAAAATATCTGTCACAGATAAAGGTGTAGGCATCAGTGAAAAAGATATGGAAAAAGTGACAAAGAAGTTTTATCGCTCAGGCACACACAACTGGGACAACTCCATGGGACTAGGACTTTCTATAGTCAAAACTATACTCTCTTTACATCAGAGTAAACTAGAAATAGAAAGTACATTAGACGAAGGTTCTACTTTCTCATTTACACTATAGTTTTTACTTATCTAGATAATGAAGAAAATTGAAGAGTATCATTTAACCGATACTTAATGAAGCACTTTTTATCTTTAATTATTTAAATTATCTGTTTTTCTTCTCTAACTCATTTAAAGTTAATCATCTCTATATTAAAATGAATGCGTATTTAAATTTTTATTTAAAAAAGAGTAACAAATTCAAGGAGGAAATATGAAACTAGGTTTCTTAGTTGACCTTAACCTATGTATGGGTTGTAAGGGTTGCGAAATCGCCTGTAAAGTGGAAAATGAAGTACCGCTAAGCACATGGCGTTTACGTGTTAAATATATCGATTTGGGAGTATTCCCAGATACAAGAAGGTCGTTTACACCATTACGTTGTAATCATTGTGAATCTGCGCCATGTGAGCGTATTTGTCCTGTGTCGGCTTTACACTACCTTGAAAATGGTATTGTAAACATTGATTCTGAAAGATGTATCGGTTGTGCGGGTTGTATGATGGCTTGTCCTTATGGTGCGATCTATATGGATCCAGAAACAAATACTGCTGATAAGTGTACGTATTGTGCACACCGTATCGAGTCTGGTATGATGCCAGCTTGTGTGGTTGCATGTCCGGTTGAAGCAAATATATTTGGAGATATCGAAGATGATCACTCAAATATCTCACTTTATATCATGGAACATAAAGGTGCAGTACAAGTACGTAAACCTGAGAAACATACCGTTCCAACACACTTTTATGTAGGTGGTGGTAATCAAACACTTAATCCACTAGCACATCAAAGAATTGAAGGGTTCAACCTCTTTAATGACATCACAAAACTTGAGCACGTTGGAGATAAGAATCACGGTATTCTTGACAGATTTTTAGCACCATTTGTTGGACATCCTGAACTTGACAATACAAGTCTTATAGAGTCTGCAACAAAAGCTGAATCACACGAGCAAGAAGGGGGACACTAAGATGATGGAAAGTACAATTGGGGCAACACAAGCCGTTGTAACACTTGATGTGCCTATCCAAGGCATTGTTTGGGGTAGTATTATTACTGTAAATATGTGGGCAAAAAGTATTGGTACAGGTGTTGTATTCTTGGCTGGATTCTTATGGTTCAGACATGCAAAAGAAGATACACCAAATCTTAGATGGGTGATGCCAGTTATTGCATTTTTAGCACTAAATGTCTTTTTATTCTTTACATTGATCGATTTACATCAACCGTACAGAATGATACACATCTTTACGCATCCACACTGGACATCATCTATTACTGTAGGTGCTTGGTTAGCATCTATTTTCTTAGGGCTTATCTCTGTGATCATGGTTATTGGTGCAGCAGATGCATTCCCAGGATTAGGTGGTAAAAAGTGTAAAGTAACAGCAATGGCAAGAAACAACTCTTCACTCTATGAGAAGATCATGCCATTTTTGATATTTTTAGCTATTCCGGTTACAACCTATACAGCGATCATTATGGCGCAGTCATCTGCACGTGAATTATGGCAGGCACCTACAGAAGTTATGCAAATGATCTGGGCAGCACTTATGGCTGGTTCAGCAGCACTTATTTTTGTATCTGGTGCATGGAGTAAAGAAGCTAGAAAAGACTTAGCGCTTGTGCTTACATTCTCTGTGTTCTTCTCTTTTGCAATGTATATGTCTGAGTATTTCTTCTCATTTAAATCAGCAGAAGCAGAAGCAGTATTGGCATTTGTTCAGTCAGGCGGAGCGTATAACACTGTGTTCTGGATTGGTATGACATTAGGATTTATAATTCCGTTCTTGTTAGGAATGAGTTATATGAAATCAGAAAATATGACGCTGCTTAGATTTGCAGCACTTTCAGCATTGGTAGGGCTATTCTTTGTAAAAGATGTATGGCTTAAAATCCCACAAATGCTACCGTTGAGTTAAGGAGATATAGATGACAAAATCAATGAAAAATGACAATTCTACTTCACAGGAAGGTAAGTTCCTAGAGGGAAGAAGATCTTTTCTAAAAGGTACTGCATATTCAGTAGCAGGTGCAACACTTGCTGCAGGTGTGTTTAAAACTGTAGCAGATACACCAGCACAGGCTGAGACTAAGTTTACACCAACGCCAAAGACGCTTGCATTCTATCCACCACTTGAAGAGTGGGATAGCTTTACAGAGCTTAGCGGAGAAGACTGGAAACGTGGTGGAACATCAAGACATGGTGTAGAAAGTGAAGATAACCCAGATGGTATCAAAGCCACTGAGTATATGCTTGTACCAACTTCATGTTCAAACTGTGAAGCTTCATGTGGTTTAACTGCATGGGTTGACCTTTCTACTTACAAAGCTGGTGGACAGTTAGCTGTACGTAAGTACATGGGTAACCCACTTCACTCAGGTTCTCGTGGTAGAAACTGTGCGAAGGGTTATGCGGCTCAGTCACAAATGTATGATCCAGACCGTATCCCTTTCCCACTTATGAGAGCGCCAGGTTCTAAAAGAGGTGAAGGTAAGTGGGTAAGAACCACTTGGGATGAAGCCATGGCTAAAATCGGTAAAAAAATGCACGATACGCTTAAAGTGGGTGATGAGATCTCTAAAAAATCAATCATGTACCACGTGGGTCGTCCAAACGAAAATGGTTTTGGTCACCGTGTACCTCACTCTATGGGTCTTGACGGATATGATTCTCACACTAATATCTGTTCTGCAGGTGCTAGACAAGGAACGATCCAGTGGAGTAACGATGATAGAAACTCACCAGATTGGTCTAATGCCAAGTTAATTTTCCTTCAGTCTTCTCACGCGGCAGATGCAGGTCACTACTTCCAGCAGGCTGCTGGGCGTATTGCTGAAGCACGTAAAAAAGGTGCTAAACTTGTTGTTATGGATCCAAGACTTTCTAACTCTGCTGGTATGGCAGACTTATGGGTGCCTTGTTGGCCAGGGACAGAGACAGCTCTGTACTTATACCTTGCAAACAGAATCCTTAATGAAAAAGGTCTTAACGGTGAAGATTTAGTAAATCACAACTTCGTGAAAAACTGGGTAAACTGGGACCACTTGATGAAAGACAGAGAGTACCTTAATGTACTTCTTGAGAAAAAGTACATCAAGTCTATTCCTGAAGGAAACACTTACGAAGATTTCATCACGATGATCTCTGAAATGTATTCTCCTTATACACTTGATTTTGTGTCTGAAGAGTGTCGTATAGAAAAACGTATCGTAGAGAAACTTTACGATATGTTCATCGATGCAGGTGCTAGAGTAGCTACATACATCTGGAGAGCAGGACCAATAGGTCACAAAGGTGGATGGATGATCGCTAGATCTGCATTCTTACCATTTGTACTTCGTGGTGCTATGGCTGGAGACAAAGGTGGAGTAGGACTACACCACTGGCATGTTATCTCAGTCAATGGTAAAGGTGATGCAGCTGCGCAAGCAGGAGCTAGACCTCCAAAAGTCGACGTTTGGAATGAGATCGCTTGGCCACCAGAATATCCGCTCTCTTCATATGAGATGTCACACATTATGCCTCACTTACTTCTAGATGATGAGTGGAGAGCAAAATGGAACTCTAAAGGGCTTCAAGTACCTGAGAAGTTAGCCGTATGGATTCCTCGTATGTATAACCCAGTATGGATCAATCCAGATGGGTTTAGATGGATAGAAGCATTGAAGCGTGAAGATAAGATAGAAATGTCATTTAACCTCTCTCCAACATGGTCAGAGACAAACTGGTATTGTGACTTCATCTTGCCTGTTGGGCTTGCTGGTGAAAGACATGATCAACATTCTGAAGCTACTGAGCCAAAAAGATGGTTGTCATTCCGTAACCCTGCACTGAGAGTTGCACTAGAAAAAATGGGTTGGAAGCCAAAAGATCCAACAAGAGCAACACTTGAAGCACACATTAAAGCTGGTCTTGGTGAAGTATGGGAAGAAGTAGAATTCTGGGCAAATATCATGACGCATCATGTCGATCCAGATGGTTCATTAGGTGTTAGAAAATACTGGGCTTCAAAAGAAGATCCAACAAGAGCCGTAACGATAGCAGAGTGGTATCAAGCAGCATTTGACAAACTTCCTAACCTCAAAAAAGCAGCGAAAGCAGCGTACCCTGAGTCGAAGTATCCTAACTATGAAATGATGAGAGATCAAGGTACATGGCTAGAAGAAGACAATATCTATAAGCCACAAGAGAGACCACTTAAGAAAGTTGGTTCAACTTATATTTCTCATGGTCATGAGTATGCAGAAGAGAATGTTACAAAAGATGAGTTTGGTGTGATCATGGCAACAGACGATCATGGAAAAGAAAAAGCCATTGGTGTTGAAGTAGATGGTGAGCTTGTTCAAGGCTTCCATACCTTGACTAAAAAACTTGACTTTTACTGTGAGTGGTTTAAAGATTGGAAATGGCCAGAGTATGCTATACCTATCTACCCGACAACAAAAGAAGACAGAGTGAAGATGACACATGTCGTGACTCAAGTTCACCATGACTTTATGCAAAAAGAGAATGAATTTGCACTAAATACTGTGTTTAGATTGCCATACAACATTCACACACGTTCGGTAAACTCGAAACACCTTATGGAGATATCACAAAACCATAACCCAGTGTGGATCTATACAGAAGATGCAAAGAAGTTGAACATTAAAAGAGGAGATGCTATCAAAGTGACTATCACAGATACTGTCTCTGGACTTGATTCTGGTTACTTCATTGCTATGGCTGTACCTACTGAAGCTACTATGCCAGGCGTACTTGCTTGTTCTCACCATGCAGGTAGATGGAAGCTTAAGAATGCCGTTGAAATCCCAGGGTTTGAGCATAAACTAGGTGTTATGGGTGTGGGTGCTCCACTTTACGATCTTACAATGGATGGTAAAATTGGTACACTTAAACCTACACAAGGTATCTTAGATGGTATGGAAGAGAACAAAGACTCTTGGCAGTTTAAAGCATACAACAGAGACCTTGACAATATTTGGTGGGATGGACTTTCAGGTTCATGGCAAAATGCCGTAGCACCATCACATCCAGACCCGATTGCAGGTAACCACGCATGGCATCAAAAAGTTGTCATCGAACTTGCTGGTAAAGATGATGTCATTGGTGATATTTATGTGAACTACGAGAACAACATGAAAGTGTATCAAGCTTGGAGAGATAAACTTACTCGTCCACTTGACAGCAATGATACACTCAGACGTCCTCAACACATTAAACGTCCAGCTGTGCCTTTGTCTGACAAAGCGTACGCCGTAAATCTTAAAGCGTAAACTTTTATCCTAGAGGGCAGATATTGCATCTGCCCCTACCATACATTTATACAATTTCCCAGATAACTATTTTTACTTAAGTTGTAATTATCTTGAAAGTGGTATAGTGCCAAATAATATTGAAGAAAGACTCACATGGAACAAATGAAACAAGATATTGAAAACCGTATAGCATTGTATGCACTTATATCAAGATTGATGCTTGTAGAAGTAGATGCTGCTTTTTTAGAACAGATAGAGAGTGATGAAGATCTACTTTCTTTATTTCCTAACTATAGAGACTGGGATAAACGAAAAGAGCTTTCAAATGAAGCACTCATAGAAGAGCATTACAATGTAGACTTTACCAACCTCTTTTTGATGCACTTAGTCCCTTATGAAAGTTTCTATACTAGAGATGACCAGATGATAGAATCTGGAGGAGACAACCCTGTCTTAGAACTCTATAATGAGCTAGACTTCCGTGTAGAGCTAGATGTTGCAAGAGTCGTAAGTGCAGATCACATCGGTGTAGAGTTAGAGTTTATGTATATGCTTTGTACAGCACTTCAAAAGGCACTTGAAGCTGATGATAAAGATGGTATCTGTGAGTTACTGCAAGTACAGCGTGCCTTTTTGAAAGAACATTTGCTTGAGTGGACACCACTGTTTCTCATAAATGCAAAACGTGAATCTCGTACTCCATTGTACCATGATGGTTCTGAGCTTGCTTTAGAGTTTATGTTGAGTGATTTTGAGTATGTGACGCAGATGTTAGAAATCCACTGCCAAACTGAGGCATAATGTCTTTACATTTAGATATAGCTTCATGTGTGAGGGCTACAAGTAAGTTTTCAGACTGTACCAAGTGTATAGATGCTTGTCCAGAATCAATACAGTTAGTAGATAATCTGCCATCTTTCGCTAACAACACAGGCGTGGAAGCAGCAGCGTGTGTAGGGGTATGTCCTACAGAAGCATTTTCTCTTTCTGACTTTTCAAGTACAGAATTTTTCTTTAGCTTTTTAGAATCAAAAATAAGACTCATAAGCCCAAAATTTAACGTGCCGTGTATCTCAGTGTTATCTGTAGAACATCTTATCTCTTTGGCTTTGGCAAGTGATGAAGAAATCACCTTAGATATGAGTTCTTATGATGAACAGAGTGTACTATTTGAACAGATAGATGCACGTATAGAAGAAGCAAACTTTGTACTCTCTTCTTTTTCTGACAAACAACTCGTGAGTAACTTTACGACCCCTAAAGTAGAGGACTTAGAATCCACAGAGGAAGAGGTCGCTTCAAGACGTTCATTTTTAGGAAATGCCTCTCTTAAAGGCGTTGTTAAACATAAAATGAGTTTCGATGAAGCAGTAGAGGCGGATGAGCTTAAAGTTTTTTCACTGGATACGGAGATCATTGCTAAGATACGAGAAAAAAACCTACCTGACAAAAGAAAAATACTTTTTACCACACTCAAACGTGCAGGTATGCCTGATGCATTTGAAGTTTTACCTGAGGAAGAGGTGAGTTTTATCTCTCAAAAGTTCATAGATGAGTCTTGTACCAACTGTCAAATATGTTACCGTATTTGCCCTACTGGGGCATTGAGCAGTAATGGTAAGTTTTCACTTATCAACTTTGACGCGATGCTTTGTGTGAAGTGTCGTTTATGTCATGATGTGTGTGAACCTGATGCCATACAGTTACAGCCAGGGTTTGAGGTGAAAGAACTTTTTGAACCTGCTCAGAGAACCTTGGCAACCTTTAACATCAAAAGATGTAATGAATGTGGCAATAACTTTACCTACAAAGGTGGAGAACAAACCTGTCCACGTTGTATGATAGAAGAAGAAGAAGCAATGTTCCTGCATAGTAATGCTTTAAACATGAAAGCCAAGTTAGATGAGGGAGACAGTTAATATGAAACCTGAAGAGATTAAACCTGATACGGGCTTGTGTACCATACTTGGATATAATGCACAAACAGGCCATATGCGTAGGTATTTTAACAAGATCATGAAGATCAATGACCTCAATGCCACTGCCATCGCCTTGAACATCAAAGATGAACACTTTGGCATCACGATGTCTAGTGTTGGCCAGTCTAAAGTGACGCAGATGATGTTGGAAAAAGAGTTTGGAGACAAGGCACTGCCTTACTGTGAAGACCTGAACGAGTGTGCAAGTAGAGAAGGGCGTGTAGACTTCATAGAAGTACGTGACACGAAAGTGTATGGCTATTGTTTGGATGATGAAGCTAAAGCGCTCTTTGATAAACCAGAGTTTTTGGATGATCAGATACTCTTTGTAGCCAAGGTGATGCTCATAGCACATAGATGGTTTAATGCGAAAATAGACGTGGATGACATTCCACTGTTGATCAAATGATGAGGAGATAAATAATATGGATGATTTAAGAAAAGACTTTGAAAATATAAGTGAACAGAATTTTCATGGTACACCTGCCTTTGGACCAGATGGACAATGTGCAGCAGATGAAGAGGTGGATTTAAAAGATTATCCATCTCATACTGAAGCTTTGTATGCAAAACTTATCGCTCCTCATGTCTCAGGTATCTATATCTCTCGTTGGGACATTAAAGACATCGCGTTAGCAGCGGGTGACTCTATGGCAATCCACCCACGTAAGCGTATGTTTGAGCTTCTGATGAAGTATGCAACAGATAAAGAAAATATGCAGAAAGTACTTGATGCGCTCAAAGTACATATGGAAGACAAGATCGCTATCTATGAAGAATGTGTGACAAACTACCCTAACTCAGCAGAAGTATTTGAGCCTAAGATCGAGAAAGCCAGAAAAACCATAAAACTCTTCCCTCAGATCATCGAAGAGTACTTTGAGTAGTATGTTTGCGCTGTATTTCTTGTGCAAGATTAAACTTCAAAATCATCTGTGAGACTTGTAGAAAGAACCTTTTTTCTACAACCATAGGTACTCGAAAAGTGGGCACCCTTGATGTTATCTACTTTTATAAATACTCTCAAATAGAATCACTCCTCCATACCAAACATAAACCTGAAGGTTATCGTGTCTACAAGACTTTAGCCAACATGACTCTCAAGCCTTTCATCGAAGAGTTTACTGAAGCAGACGACAGGCAAGTCTATGTGGTAGGTGTAGATGAGTATGTCAAAAGTGGCTATGCCCATGTGGCACTTCTTACGCGTGCGATGAAGAAAAAGTATGTCAAGCCTTTACATGCATCACTCATGGCAAGCACAAGAGTAAACTACTCAGGAAAAAGTCTACAATTTCGCTTAGAACACCCAAGAGATTTTGTCTATAAAGGACGCTCAAACATCGACGTCATACTTGTTGATGACATCATCACTACAGGCATTACACTGCAAGAAGCACAAAAAGTGTTGATGCAGTCTGGGGTCAATGTACTTTTTGCTTTAGTCTTAGCAGATGTGGAAGAATAAGGTTTATTATAACTTAAATTTATTATATTAATAATATGAAGTAATACTCAAGTAATGTATTTATAGCATACTTACACTGTTCAACTATAAAAACATAAAGGATATAGCATGAAATATGCATTAGGACAGTTGACGTTATTTGCTATGGCAATATTGGGTGGTACACTCTATCAAATACTAAAAAGCTTTAACTCAATTAAATAAAAATTTACACGAAATGTCTATTTCTATAGACATTTCGATCTTCCCCTTATACAACTTAACAATACTTGCAGTATAATATTTAGATATTAACTCGTAAGGCGACTCTATGGCATACATGACATATAAGATCAGCAATAGATGAACCTAAAGTCTTACCTAAATCTATATGAATTACTAGAAAATGACAGTACTGCACGTGAAGAGAATCGCGCTTTTGGTTTGTCACACATTTTACTAAAAAATAAACCCATAGAGCAACTTCTAGTATGGGGTAATGATCATATAGCTACATTACAAAAGCCAACACTTGGTGATAGGTTTACTTCGTATCTCTATGGAGTGAGTTTGGTACTTGTATTTGTGGCGTTTGTAGTAGGATTGTTTTCGGGTGTGGCTTTACTTTCCTACAGTGGACATGAGCCTGTGAATGTCGTTTATTTTATGGCTATGGTTGTCTTTTTCCCACTATTGACCATGACTCTTACCCTCATCTCTATGTTTCGTACAAATACTGTACAGAGTGTACTTGTGCATGTATCACCTGCATTTTGGATGGAAAAAATAATGGCATTTTTACCAAACAAGCTGCAAAATGACATTAAAACTTTAAAGATCAACCCTTTACTCGCAAACTGGGTAGTCATCAAACGTTCACAAGTCATCGCTTGGTTTTTTTCTTTAGGACTATTGTTAGCACTTTTGGCGATGGTTGTAACCAAAGATATCGCTTTTGCATGGAGTACAACCTTAGACATCACGCCTGAGGCATTTCATGGTTTCCTAAATACTGTAGCCCTACCTTGGAGAGACTTTTTACCTTCAGCCGTGCCCTCAGTAGAACTCATACAAAACAGTCAATACTTTAGACTAGGTGATAAGCTGAGTGAAGAGATGATAGCCAACGCCTCAAAGCTTGGAGAATGGTGGAAGTTTCTAGCCATGGCTACACTGTTTTATGCGCTACTATTACGTTTTTTGATGTATGTGTTGTCACTTATTGGGTTAAAAAGTGCGGTGAAGAAATCATTGTTAAGCTTGAATGGAGCAGCGAAGCTTCTTCGTGAGATGAATGAGCCTATCATCAGTACGCATGCATTAGGGAAGGAAGAAGTGTTTGTGCCTAGTGAAAGTGACTATGGGCAGATAGTGAGTCAGTTAGATGCTTCTTATGACGTGGTGCAGGGGTGGGCCATCTCCAAGGAGCAGTTAGTAGTCATTAGTGATAGCAAAGCTGTCATCGCACCTAAGTTTTTTGAAGTAGGTGGTGCAAATAGTTTTGAAGAAGACCATGAAGTCATCTCCAAAAGTAAGGGTGAAGTGCTTTTTTTTGTAAAAGGATGGGAACCTCCGACGATGGATTTTGTGGACTATCTACATGAACTTTGTCTAAAGGCGGATAAAGTGGTTTTAGTACCTGTAGGTACAGCGGAAAATCATTACAGTATCAAATCATCAGCAGTGGATGTCTGGGACAGAAAACTTTCACAAATTAACGAGGTAAAAGTATGGCTGAAACGATGAGTGCACACCCTAAGTTTGCTGTGGTAGGACATCCAAACAAAGGCAAAAGTTCTATCGTTGCTGCGTTGGCGATGGATGACTCTGTGCAGATATCTGATACACCGGGGACTACAACAAAACAACGCTCTTTCCCACTACGTGTGGATGGAAAGACATTATATGAGTTGTATGATACCCCTGGTTTTCAGCGTGCAAGGCGTGTACTAGCGTGGCTTGAGAAACATGAAGTTTCTGCAGATAAAAAACATGAAGTCGTACGTGCTTTCATCAATGAACACCGTGAAGATGAGCGTTTTAACGATGAAGTACAACTCTTAGAGCCTATCATCAATGGTGCGGGTATCATTTACATAGTGGATGGTTCAAAACCGTATGGTAAAGAGTATGAGGCCGAGATGGAGGTGCTACGTTGGACAGGACAGCCCTCTATGGCACTCATCAACCACATAGATGAGTCTGACTATAGCCAGGAGTGGAAGCGAGCCTTAGAGCAGTACTTTAAGATGGTACGTACGTTTAACCCTATGCAGGCAGGGTTAACACAACACATGGGTATATTGGAGAGTATGGCACAGCTTAAAGAAGAGTGGGTAGCACCGGTCAAAGCTTCGATGAGACTTTTTGAACAGTATCATGAACAGATGATGGATAAGTCAGCTTCTTTGCTTGCAAGGTTAGTGTATGAGTCTACAAGCTTGGTAGAAAAGCTACACTTTACAACAGAAGATGCCAGTGATGAAGAGAAAGAAAAAGTAGAAAACAATTATAAAAATAGGTTAAGAAAACTGGAGCTTGATACACAAAACAAGGTAGAACACATCTGGAACCATGATCACTTGGAAGTGGAAGTGAAGGACTTGACTTTTGAAGGGATGGACTTGTTTTCTGAAGAGACAGCATCCGTCTTTGGACTCACTCGAAAAGAACTCATCATCACAGGAGCTACTTCAGGCGCAGTGACAGGCGCAGGGATAGACTTACTTTTTGCAGGGCATACGCTTTTACTTGGTGGAGTCATAGGGGGTGTGGCAGGGGGTGTAGGCGCTTACTTTGGGTTCAATGAACTCTCAGAAGTGAAGGTCTTAGGACAAACATTGGGTAAACGCTACTTGCAGATAGGACCGATGGAAAACAGAAACTTTCCCTACATCTTACTTGGTCGTGCTTTGTACTATGCTCAAAAAGTATCTAAACGTTCTCACGCTAAAAGAGGCGAGATGGAGTTGGAGATGGACAGTACTTTTAAAGCCTTGTGGCTAGATGATGAAGTGAGAAAAACACTTGAGGGCTACCACAAGAAGTTTCGCTCTGGTAAAGAGGTAACTTCAGAGGTTTTAAAAGAGTATGAGATAGTTCTAAAGGGTGTTTTGGAGAAGTTAGCAAAGGCATAACTTCTAAAACAACTCCCCAATCCCCATCAAGATCACAGCGGACAATAACCCACCAGCAATACCAGCAAGTACATCATCAAGCATCACGCCCATACCACCTTTAAGTTCTCTGTCTATCCATCCAATGGTTGAGGGTTTCCAGATATCAAAGAGGCGGAAGGTAGAGAAACTGAAGATGATGGCTAGAACTTCTGCATAGGGGTATGTCATGGTGATGGCTATGGAGTAGGCTATCATGAGGGCTATCCACATACCTGCTGCTTCATCTATGACGATGTGTTGTTGGTCGTGCGTACCCGTAGTTTTTTCATACTTGTTTATCTCAAAGATACCGATGAGAGTGATGGCAAGTGTGAGAGTGAAAAGTGTCTCCATACCAAGGTAGTACAAGATGGCTAAACCTACAGGAAGTGAAGCCAAAGTACCTACTGTACCAGGAGCTTTCGGACTAAGCCCAGCTCCGAAAAATGTGAGAAAAATTTTTTGTAATGTCATAGGTTTCCTTAGGTGAGTGAAGAGGTCTGGTAAAGTGCGATGAGCTTGAGATAAAACTGCTCTTCACTTTGTTGTTCTAGTAGTCCTGAGCCTGGCATGAGAGAGTAGTGTATCTCTTGGAGATTTTCAAATCTCTCAGGGAAAAGAGCCGCAAGAAGATTGGCAGACACTTCTTTACGCACCAAAATGGACGGTGGTATAAGCCCAGACTGTATCAGCTTCATAATCGAGTCTGAATGATAGTGTATATGATGGTGTTGACCATGTGGGCAGGTAGTGGTACTCACTAAGGTCTTACAGGTATCACAGTAGACATATTCGTCAACAGTTTTGATCTGAATGTCTATGTTCTCACAGTGGTCAAACACAGAGGTCAGTCTGTTTTTATCATAGTAGAGCCCTAGTCCACCATGGTTTTTACCAACTACAAGTTGATGGCAACCATAGTTTCTTGCCAAGAGTGCATCTAAGATAAGCTCATTGTACCCAGCAAAAACATAAGAGTTTTCAAAAGGAACAATCAATACTTTGTTTTTAGGAAGAAAATTTTCTACAAATGTGACGAGGGCATTGTGTCTGATGTCATAACGTAGACCCTTGTTTGTAAAAGGTTTACGTAAAAAAATGATGAGTAGATCAGAGTCAGAGATAGCTTGTCTTATCATACGTTCATGTGCACGATTGAGAGGGTTTGCTGCTAACATGAGTGAGGAAACAAACTTGGCACCGGTCTTTGTAATCATTTTTCTAATACGATTTTTGTTGTCTTCTAAGAGAGGGTATGAGACAGTATAATCACCACAAACTGCTATTTCCCCCAGTCTTTTTGCGGTATTTTTAACCCCAGGGTGTGATGTGTCTGATGTACCGTATATATTTTGAAGTCTTTGCTCTGGGTCTATGCTAAAAGTTTCATCTACGGTTAGTTCACCAACCTTTTTATCTTCATTGATCAGGTCAAGCACTTCGCCTTTTTGTGCATTCTGTAGTACTTTATGATTTTTATTTCCTTTAGGTGCCAGTATGAAGGAAAAAGGAAATGGAATACCTTCGTATGTTTTAGTCTCATCCACATGATTGGCTTCTTTCTGATTCATAAGTCGATGTACAGGCGCGACAAGACCAGCTTGTACGAGCGCTAATTTAGAGAGGGTTTCTGTAGCTATAGAAAGAGATTTATTTGGCATAAGTGTATCCTTATTTTTTCTTAAAGAGTCCGTATTTTTTTCTTTTTTCCCAAAGGCTTTTCCGTGAGATACCTAGTTTTTTAGAAAGTTCTGTATCTGGAAACTTGTACTGAAAACTATTGACAATGAATTTCACATAGTCATCAATGGTAAGTATCTCATTTTGGTCATAGAGTTTAGAATCTGTGTTGAGTATGATGGTCTCAAAGTCACACTCTAGCTCTGAAGTACTACACAGTATAAAGTCATATGATTGAAGGAGTTCAAGTAGTTGCTCTTTATCTGCTTTTTTAAGGGTATGTATCTCTGTGACATAGAGTAAAGACTCTGTAGGACTTGCATGGATCTTGTCTTTCCATGTTTTGTCTGTCAACGGTACAAAAGTTAAAAGTTTATCTTCATTCTGTGCATATTCAAATACTACTTTATCCACAAGTCTTTGGTAGTTGGTCTCTATGACCAGTGGCGTAGATAATTTTTCCGTGGAGTCATCTGTTTTAATGTCTCGTAGAAGATTATCCATATACTCTTGGTAAAGTGCAGTGCGTTTTTTAAGTTGCTGATACTCTTGATAGTGCTCTATTTTACGCATGAGTTCTTCAATCATAAAGGGCTTAACGATGTAGTCTTTAGCGCCATGCTTAAGAGGTTGTGAGACAGTGTCGTTATTGATGTAGTTGACCATGAGGATGATGATCTTGTTTTTAAAAGCCTTGATGATGGGTGTGGTATCTTGCCCTGGTAAGTTTGTAGAGAGTAAGTAGACGTCACCATTGGTTTTCATCGCTTCTTTTGTTGAGCTAAAGATTTCAGTATCAAAGCCACTTTCACTCAGTTTAGAGGCTATGCTTTGTGCCAGATAAAGTTCATTTTCTACAATGATTATTTTCATAGTTGTTTCCAGTTCATATATGTTAAATTTGCTACGGCGTGAACAGTCACACCTTCTTTTCTACCAACAAAGCCAAGCTTTTCAGCTGTGGTGGCTTTGATGTTTACAAGGTTTTCCCTAATACCTAATAAAGATGAGATGGTAGTGCGCATCGCATGTTTATAAGGTAGTATCTTTGGCGCTTGAGCCACAATGGTCAAGTCCACATTTCCAATGTCAAATCCATAAGATTTAACTTTTTGTACTGTGTCTAAAAGTAGGTTCTTGGAGTCAACACCTGCATAGACATCACTTGTATCTGGGTAAAGTTCACCGATATCCCCTAACCCAGACGCGCCTAAAAGTGCATCTATAAGTGCATGTATGGCAACGTCTCCATCACTGTGAGCTTTAAATCCATAGTCTACGTCTATTTTGATACCACAAAGAAACATCTCTTTGTTTTGCTCAAAAGGATGTATGTCTATCCCAAAACCTGTGAGTGTTTTAGCAGAAGGTTGCTTAATGCAAGATATTTTCTGTAAATCAGCGATACTTGTGAGCTTATGTGCCCGTGTAGAACCTTCTACAAAATGGACTGTTTCACCTAAGGATGCTATAGCAGAACTGTCATCGGTGAAAATGGTTTCTGTTTCTAGCGCTTTTTTGAGCATTTTAGTAACAGAGAGTTGAGGGGTTTGGATGATTTTTGCCTGTTCTCTGTCAATGGGTTTGTTGTTGAGATAAAGCGTGTCTACAACAGGAAGGACTGGCACGACACAAGAAGCTTCTTCTTTTGCAGCGAGGATACGCTGTATCATATCTTCTGGTACACAACATCTCGCGATGTCAGAAACGAGTGTATGGGTTGTTTCNACATGTTTCAGGGCATTTTGCAGTGATGCCTGTCTACTGTCACCACCAGTTACATAGGTGTAGTCTTCGAAGTGTTTCATGTAGTTGATGTCATCTAAAGAAGAGACGATGATCACTTTTGCAAAATCCGCGCAGTGTTCAAAGTGCTTAGCTACATGTAGCCATAAGGGTACGTCACCGCTATATAGCCACTGTTTCTTAACATTACTTTCAAAGCGGGTGGAAGATCCAGCCCCAAGAAGAATAAGTGTTGTTTCTAGCAAATGATATCCTAATATGTGTAAAATAGTAACGAATTATACCGTGTGATACTTAATACATAGTTTAAATAGGAGTTTTATTGTCTTATTTAGGAAAATAGCCATTTTTTAAATCTAATTTAAGATTGTACTGGTATAACTCAATTACAAATATTGCATATTAGGAATTTATTATGACAGAACAAAATGTATTAGACGCATTAAAAAACGTAACATACCCAGGATTTACGAAAGATATCGTAACTTTTGGATTTGTAAAAGATATCGTTGTTGAAAACACAACAGTAGGACTCATGCTAGATATTACGTCATCAGCTGATGAAGTAAAAAACGAGCTTATAGAAAACGCGACAAGTGAACTTAAGAAAGCTGGTTTTGAAGAAATTCATGTGAATATCAATGCACCTCAAGCACCAAAGCAGATGTCAAACTCAGTTTCTGGTAAAAACATCGCTCCACATATCAAGAACTTTGTAATGGTAAGTTCTGGTAAAGGTGGTGTTGGTAAATCAACCACTTCAGTGAACTTGGCAGTTGCTTTGGCGATGCAAGGTAAAAAAGTAGGTCTTCTTGATGCAGATATCTATGGACCAAACATCCCTCGGATGATGGGTGTTGATGGAACAAAACCAGAAATTCATGGAAATAAACTAGAGCCACTTAAAGCGTATGGTGTTGAGATCATGTCTATGGGTGCTATTATGGACGAAGGTGCAGCACTTATCTGGAGAGGTTCAATGATCATGAAAGCCATTGAACAATTCTTGAGAGATATCATGTGGTCTGAGCTGGATGTACTTGTTATCGATATGCCACCGGGAACAGGTGATGCACAGCTTTCACTTGCACAGTCAGTACCTATCACTGCTGGTATCACAGTTACTACACCACAAGAAGTATCTCTTGATGACAGTAGACGTTCATTGAACATGTTTCAAAAGTTGAATATCCCAACTGCTGGTATCATAGAAAATATGTCAGGCTTTATCTGTCCTTCATGTGATACAGAGTCAGATATCTTTGGTATGGGTACTACTGCTCCTGTGGCAAAAGAGTATGACACAGAACTCATCACTCGTATACCAATAGAACCTGCTATCAGAATAGGTGGAGATACAGGTATGCCTGTAACATACCACAAGCCAGACTCTGAAACAAGTAAACGTTACCAAGAAGCGGCTACTAAATTGTGGGCATTTGTAGAAAAAGTAAATGCTGAAGGTGGAGCAGATAATGCCTCTGTTCAACCAACAACACCTCCAGGTGTTTCTGCATGTAGTACTGGTGCTGGAGCAGCAACTGCTGCACCTGCAAAAGAGGCAGAGGGTTCAGGCTGCGGCTGTAATTAAGCCAATTATTTCACTGCATCTTTGACGAAACGTCCTCGTTTCGTTCAGTCACTTACTGTGAGTAAGCTCTTTTGCTTCACTCACACCGTTTAGCCAAATCTACAGCAAATCAACAAGCTTAACACTTTTTGTAAACTTTAATTTCTTGTTACCTTTTTCATATATTCAGCTACTTCTACTTTTCCATTTTTTTTAAACTGTTTATGACACTTTCGATATCTTCACTAGATTTATTTTGGTTAAATTTGAATTTTGCTTCTATGTGACTGACTTGTATTTCAAAACATCTTATAGATTGCGTTAAGTTTTGAAATTCTTTTTCTTCTGGTAATTTCCAACCATCGTTACCTTCATAAATTTCTGTAGTTTCTTTTAGTATTTCCCATACGTGATTCTTATCTTCTATATAGTGTAAGTTTCCATAAATATGAACGGTACTATAGTTCCATGTTGGAACGTTAAAGCTACTGGTATAATAACTTGGCGATATATATGCATGTTCTCCATTAAAAATAAAGCAAACTTCTTTGTTTATATCAATATTTGCATGATCATTAGCTTTAGCAATATGTCCATAAAATTTCCCATCTTTCAACCTATTAATTGGAAGATGTGTAACTTTAATTTTTCCATTATGCTCAGATGTTAGTATTGCAAATGGATTTGCTTCTATAAATTCTTCTATAAGAGCTTTGTCTGTTATTTTAAAGGCTTTTGGTGAGTACATTCTCTATCTTTCTATTTTTATTTCAGAGTATAGCAGTATGATGATTTAAAACATAATTTAGATTGAAATAGATTTTTGTAATGTAGATATGAAGAGGCGATATAGCCTTTTTTTGTGCCAGCTCAAAAGAGTTGGCATGAGTAATTGACCTTACTTTTTCTCAGCATGCTTCTTAACATCATTGATAAACTGTTCAAAGTTTTCAACGTAGTTATCGAAGTTTTGTTCGAGCATGTGTTTGTATTGGCTTGCGAAAAAGTTTATGATTTCCTCTTTTTCTTTTGCCATCTCTTCTCCATTATTAAATCCTGCAGCAGTGATCCATGTGTTAAAACGTGAAGCGGCGAACATAAATGAGTTGTTTGCATCTGCAGGGGACACTTGTTCGTTGATGTGACTATTGGCTAAGTTGATATGTGTATCTGCACGTTTGTAAAAGTTTCCGTCGAGGGGTGTTTTTTTTGTTTCTGCCATTTTAAATCCTTGAGTAATTTTTTGACATTGTACATTTATTTCTTTATAAGCACATCAAATTCAAAGATTATCACAGGTTTGTTAGGAATCACTGTGCACATTCATGATGATACGTGTGCTCATGGTTGTGATGATGATCTGCGGTGCATATACTATGTTGTATAGTTAAAAAATCATATTTATTAGATATAGTTTTCACTTCATTATCGATGTCCTCACCTATAAATACCAAGATGGAATCTATACTACTATCTGTAAACTCTTCAAATGAAACATGTCCGAATGCATAATTGACTATAAGAGGAGCTGGAACATCTTCTGTTCTAATAATCCCTTTGACCCTATAGATGTTTTTGGGAAGATCATTTAAGAGGGCATCGATATCCTTAAAGGTTATCTCTTTATTTATTCTTGCTACATTTTGTGTGATGGCATCATGTATGGTATGTTCATCGTGTTGATAGTCTCGTGCTAATCCTACAATTTCATCTGTTTGGTAGACACCTTCAAATACTTCCTTACCTACAATACCTTGTTCTGCTGTATGTAGAAAGTAGTTGTTAAAGACAGTTTTGCCTGTAAATGTATTTTTAATATTATGTTTCTCTTTGATCGCTATGATGTCTTTTTTAGCCCTCACTAGCTCATGTTCCTCTACAAGATCGGTTTTGTTTAAGACAATGATATTGGAACCACCTACTTGATATTTTGCTGTGGAGTTATGCATGTATGAATGATAGTTTTTTGCATCAATGACGCAAATAACGCCATCAACCGAGATACCAAGGTTTTGTAATGACAAAAAGACAGGGAATGGTTCTGTCACACCTGCTGTTTCTACAAAGATAATATCTGGTTCATATTTTCCAATGATCTCAATGACACCACTTTCAAACTCTTCTGCTAATTGACAACAGATACATCCATCTGATATTTCAATCACATCACTGTGTACATTTTTCAGTATATTTTGATCGACACCTATTTCACCAAATTCGTTGACGATAAGTGCTATGTTTTTATTTTTAAAATTTTTTTTGACTGTGTCCACGAGTAGAGTACTTTTACCTGCACCTAAAAACCCTGTTATTATAAATGAATGTATCACTATTTATCCTTTAATTTTGGGCTATATTTTTTGCTAAGTTTATAAGGTTTTTTGACCAGTTAAAGGCTAGGGGGCTTATCTTGACCACTGGAACACCTACTTCTTTTGCGATGATACGTGCAGTCTTTTCACTAAACTCAGGTGCAGTAAATACAGCTTGAACGTTTTCTTTTTTAGCTTCTATGATAAGACGCATAACTTGTTGAGGTTTTGGACTTTTACCACTGACCTCTATGGAGATCTGTGTTAAGCCATAATCTCTTGCAAAGTAACCCCATGCAGGATGGAACACCATAAATTTTCTTTTTGTATTCTTATCCCTAAGAAGTTGTGTGATCTTTTGGTCTGTATCTTGAATATGTGTTAGAAATTTTTCATAATTCAATTTATAGTAATGTTTGTTTTTTTCATCTATATCAACTAGATGTTTGTAAATGTTTTTAGCAATGATTTTAACATTCATTGGACTTGTCCAGATATGTGGGTCTTTCTGCTTTATTTCATGTGTTTTTTTCTCATTATGGTGTTTCCTATGGTGTTCTTCCATCTCAATTTTATTGATGCCTTTGTCTATATTGGCTATTATCATTTTTTTATTTTGATGAGTAAATTTAGGTAGCCATACATTTTCAAATTCAACACCTACCGCAAAATAGACATCTGCTTTTTCAAGTGCTGTCATTTGTGAAGCTTTTGGTTCATAGTTGTGTGGTGATTTTCCAGGTTGTACCATCATAGTTACATCTACCTTTTCTCCACCTATCGCTTCTACAAATGCCTTTTGAGGCAATATACTGACCACTGCATTTACATTTGCATACAAACTATGTGTACCCAAAAGTACCAATAATATTCCAGTTAACTTTTTCATTTTTATCCTTTATGCGACTTAGTTGCATTTGTAGAATATTAGTCAAATATTATTTAAGTGCAACTTAGTCGCACTTAATAAAACTTCAGTTATAATCCCGCCATGAAAATTGAAGAACTCGTTAAAAATAAAAATATCAAGCTTACTACGGCAAGAGTAAAGCTATTGGAGATACTTGAAGAGGCGGATAGGCCTTTATGTTATGAAGAGATCAAAAAAGATATCTCCATGGATAAAGCGACGTTTTACAGAAATATCTCCAAGTTTGAAGAAGAGGGCATCTTGAATGCCTTTGAATCAAACGATAAAAAAAGATACTTTGAAGTCAAGCAAAACCCGCACGCGCACTTTGTNTGTGTGGTGTGTAATGGTGTAGAGTGCATNAAAAACATAGAGATNAATTTNCCNNAGTACGAGATAAACAATGTCATTATCAATGGCAAATGTCCCGCTTGTTTGACATCAGTTAAATAACCAAGAATGAATAATAAATAATACGAAAGGAGACAATCACTATGAAACTAAAACAGTCTGTTAATTTACTCTTGATTGCTCTTTTTGTGTGGGCATTTCAAAGTAGCACCATTCACCATCAACATAATAAGATCGAAGAGATAGCAGAGTGTAATGTCTGTCATACATCGGAGCAGCTTGATCTCTCTCATCATAATAGTTCTACGATCGTTGTAAACGAGCACCTTGCTGTAAAAACTAGAAGAGATGTAGAAAAAGTTGTGGTTAGATCAAGATTTGACTATACAGATGTTCCACACTTTAAACTTGTCGATATCGTTGATAATAGAAAATATACCAAAACTATCATGCCTTTAGGTTTTGATGCAACCGCACCTCCTTCTTTTTTGATCTAACACACTTTATACTAAACCGATATTTACGATTAAAAATAATTTAGAAGGATTTCTATGCAAAAAATAGTACTACTCAGTGCGATAGCAGCAACCATGCTCTTCGCAGAATCAACAACACAAGACTCGCTTGCACAAATGCTTGAAGCAAAAAAAGTAAAAAGCACAATTACAAAAGGTTTTATGCCTGACATTTCACTTATCGTAGATGCTTCGTATACACATCAGTCATGGGACGAAGAGGGGCATACAGAGCATCTCGAACTTCCTGGAGTTGTACATGGTGGTGGTCATAGCCATGATGGACACGGACATACATCTTTAGCTGGAGAAGATGGGTTCAATCTAAACTATGCAGAGATGACGATAGGTGCATCTGTGGACAGTTATTTTGATCTTAAGGGTGTGTTTCACCTTACTGAAGATGATTTTGAGATCGAAGAGGCTTTTGTAACGACACGATCTTTACCATATCATTTGCAACTCAAGCTGGGTAAATTTAAAAGTGATTTTGGGTACTTGAACAATAAGCACAGACACAATTATAATTTCTATGAATCACCATTGATATACAGTGCACTGTTTGGTGATCATGGTTTAAATGAGCAAGGGTTTCAATTACAATATGTAGTACCTGCACCTCACTATGTCATGGTTGGTATCGAAGCACTCAAAGGTGAAAATGAAAGAAGTTTTGGATACGAAGGTTTTGCCCCACACGAAGCAGGTGAAGACTTTGAAGGTATAGAAGCTAAAGATTTTCCAAATCTATGGCTAGGGTATATCAAGACTTCTCTGGACATAGGTGGAGGTACGTTACTTGCAGGTGCAAGTATCGCTAAAGGAGATGCTCAGATTAATCATTTAGAAGATGAAGAAGGGCCACATGCATTTGCAGGAGATAGTACACTCTATGGTGCAGATGTGACGTATAAGTACTATTTCGCAGCTGATCATGCCTTGACATTCCAAGGGGAGTACATCTATAGAGAACAGGATGGTACAAAGTACATTCCAAATGCTACAGAGGATGCTTGGGCGAATGAAGTTTCACTTAAAAAAGAGCAGTCAGGCTTCTATACAGAATTAGTCTATCAGCATGATAAAAACTGGAGAGCAGGGGCACGTTATAGTGCGATCTCTCAGAATGACATTACAGCTAATGGTACAGTGCTAGATCAGCCTGATGATATGTATGTCGCTTCAGCAATGTTAGAATACAATCCAAGTGAATTCAGTCGTTTGAGATTACAGTATAATTACAACAGTTCTTTGTATGACGAAGAGGGACATAAAAATAACAAAGATGAGATCATCCTGCAGTTCAACTATGCCATCGGTGCCCATGGTGCACACTCATTTTAAGGAGATAAACTATGAGAATTATTTTACTATTTATCATTTCATTTAGTTTGGCATTTGCCAAGTTAAATGTGAGTGTAGCATATCCTTATATAGAGCAACTCACCAAAGTCATTGCAAAAGACAGAGTGAAGATTTCACTGCTCTCTCGTGGGGATTGGGATCCACATTTTGTAGTGCCTAAGCCATCACTTGTGGCAAAACTTCGTGACAGTGATCTGCTTATCCTTAACGGTGCTTCACTTGAGATGGGATGGTTGCCACCACTGATGAAAAGTTCCAATAACCCTAAGATACAAAAAGGAGCAAACGGATATCTCGATCTTAGTGAGTATGTGAAGCTTCAAGATATCCCTAAAAGTGTTAATAGATCTATGGGGCATGTCCATGAAGAGGGCAATCCACATTTTGCAATGGATCCCTACAACATCATACCACTGGCAGAATCGATCATGTTGACACTGGCACTACATGATGAAGCAAATTATAGTTACTATAAAAAGAACTTTGAGACATTTAAAAGTAAGTGGCAAAAAAAGCTTAAAAGTTATGATGCTAAAATGAAAAAGTGTCGCGGAATGAAAGTGGTACAGTACCATGAACTTTTTAACTATTTTTTAAAGCATTACGGCATTAATTCTATAGATAATCTTGAACCGATCCCTGGTATTAAACCAAACTCAAAACATGCATTAAAGCTTGTTGATGAGATAAAAGAGCAGGGTGTTACACTTATATTACAAGACGTGTACCATGAACATAAAACTGCCAAGTTCATCGCACAAAAAACAGGTGCCAAAGTAGTAGAACTTCCACATGATGTAGGTGCAGTAAAAGGCACGCAAACACTAGATCGATTTTTTGATACATTGGTAAGAAGAGTATGCCCATAATTGAACTGCTTTGGCCTGCTTTTATATTGGTGGTCTTTTTAGTCTTTATTCATGTCATATTCGGTTTGGAGATCATAAAAAGAGGGGTCATCTTTACAGACTTGGCCATAGGTCAAATAGCAGCTGTGGGGATGGCGATAAGTATCGGTTTTCTTGATGGCGAATATCAACTGTTACTGACACTTGCATTTGCACTTTTAGGAGCATTGCTGATCACCTATGCTACAAGACACCTTGAACATATAGAAGCATTTATCGGGATGCTTTATGCCTTAGGGGCGTCAAGTATTATGTTGCTTTTAGCCAGCAGTGCGCAAGGTACTGAACTCTTTCAAAAACTAAGTGCCACAGATATACTTTTTACCTCTTTTGAAGAGATAGTCCCTTCGGCCATTCTTTATGTATTGGTTGCTGCTGTGATGTTTCTTTTTTATCCTAGAACTACAGGGCTTACACGTGAACTTACGTTTTTTAGTATGTTGGCGTTGGTAGTGACTTCATCTGTGCAATTGGCAGGTGTATTGGTGGTGTTTGTTCTACTGGTTGCTCCTGCTTTCATCGCATTATCTCAGTCGCGTTTTAACCCCTTGTTCCTAGCTTGGGGAAGTGGATTAGTTTTTTCAGTATTGGCTTTGGTAGCCTCGTATCATTTTGATTTCCCTACTGGGTATAGCATCATCTTCTTTCAAAGTGTGGCCGTGGTGATCGCTGCCTTCTTTTTACACAAACCAGTAAAGTAACTCTTTTTTAGATACAATACAAAAAAATAATCACATGGAACATAAAATGAGTAATGCAGATAAATTAAAAAACCTTTTAGAATTAGAGATCATCCCAGATCTGGAAGCTGCGATAGATGAACTTTTTGCTTCGATAGATAAAAGTAAAAATGCTTCTAAAGCACAAAAAGATGACCTCGAAGAGATGCGTGAGATGCGTACTGAGTGTTTTGCTATCATCGAAGAGCTTGGACGTGATGAGCTTGAAGAGGATGAGATAGATGAACTCCTTGCAGAGTTAGTTGAGATGAAGACAGAAGAGGAATAATCTTTCCCTCCTCTTTGCTCCACTTCGTTTATATTACCTTTCTCTTTCCCTTCAATTAAGAAGATTCTAATCATATTTATATTATATTGCATCTATCAACCTCTCGGGGTGCACTATTGAAATATAGTGCTGAGATAGCAGACAATGCTTGACCCGTAGAACTTGAACTGGTTAGAACCAGCGTAAGGAAGAGACTGTATTTACTTCATTGAGTAGATGACTATGATACTTTTTGGTATTATATTTATCTACTTAATATTTCTATCTACTTTTCTCTCTTTTCGTATATTATTTATGAAAGAGATAACATGACAAAACCATATAAAGACACATTAACCACTTCCAATGAAATGCTTACGCGTGAGCCATTTCCAGCATCGACTAAAGTCTACTTAGAAGGTGAAATACACAAAGACATTAGGGTACCAGTAAGAGAGATACTACTTGGTAATGAAACAAAACTGAGAGTTTATGATACATCGGGACCATACACAGATCCTAGTGTAGAGATAGATGTAGGAGAAGGAATCCCAGCTATCCGTAAAGAGTGGATAACAGGACGTGGTGATGTTGAGCCGTATAAAGGACGCATCATGGCGCCTGAAGACAATGGGTACAACACAGATGAACAACTTGATTTTGTAACTGCTGGAGCAAAGGGACTTGTGAGAACACCTTTGAGAGCAAAAGAAGGTAAAAACGTATCTCAGCTGTGGTATGCAAGACAAGGTATCATCACGCCTGAGATGGAGTTTATTGCACTTCGTGAAAACCAAGATGCTGCGATGAATGCTGAGTATCTTCAAAATGAAGAGAGAGAAGAGAGACTCAAAGGTGAAAACTTTGGTGCAAACCTTCCAGAACAGATCACACCTGAGTTTGTAAGAAAAGAAGTGGCTGAAGGTAGAGCGGTTATACCATGTAACATTAACCACCCAGAAGTAGAGCCTATGATCATCGGTCGTAACTTCTTAGTAAAAGTAAATGCAAACATCGGTAACTCTGCAACCACTTCAAGCATCGCTGAAGAAGTTGAGAAGATGGTATGGTCTACACGTTGGGGTGGAGATACAGTGATGGACCTTTCAACGGGTAAAAACATTCACACAACACGTGACTGGATACTTCGTAACTCTCCAGTGCCTATCGGGACTGTGCCTATTTACCAAGCGTTGGAAAAAGTAAATGGTATCGCTGAAGACCTTACTTGGGAAGTGTTTAGAGATACACTCATTGAGCAAGCAGAACAAGGAGTGGATTACTTTACTATCCATGCTGGTTTACTTCTTCACCATGTACCAATGACGGCTAAACGTGTCACAGGTATCGTAAGCCGTGGTGGGGCTATCATGGCAAAATGGATGATACATCATCACCAAGAGAACTTCCTTAACACACACTTCGAAGACATTTGTGAGATTATGAAGACGTATGATGTAACTTTCTCACTAGGAGATGGCTTACGTCCAGGATCTGGTGCTGATGCCAATGATGAAGCACAGTTTGGTGAGCTTGAAGAGTTAGGAAGATTGACTCAAATCGCATGGAAACATGATGTGCAAACCATCATCGAAGGGCCAGGTCACGTGCCAATGCACATGATAAAAGCAAACATGGACAAGCAACTTGACGTATGTCATGAAGCACCATTTTACACACTTGGGCCCTTAACGACTGACATTGCTCCTGGGTATGATCACTTTACATCAGGTATAGGTGCAGCGATGATAGGTTGGTATGGATGTGCGATGCTTTGTTACGTGACACCAAAAGAACACTTGGGACTTCCTGATAGAGAAGATGTAAAAGAAGGTCTCATTACGTATAAGATAGCCGCTCACGCAGCAGATGTAGCCAAAGGTCACCCAGGTGCCAGAGCAAGAGATGACGCGATGTCATTAGCAAGATTTGAGTTTAGATGGGTTGATCAATTCAACATCGGTCTAGACCCTGAACGTGCAAGAGAGTATCATGATGAAACACTTCCTGCAGAAGCAGCGAAAGTGGCACACTTTTGTTCTATGTGTGGACCGAAGTTCTGTTCTATGAAGATCTCTGCTGAGGTACGTGAGTATGCAGATGAACTAGGTACAGATGTAGCGTCTGCAAAACAACAGGGTATGGATGAAATGTCCACTAAGTTTAAAGAGATGGGTTCTGAAGTGTATGTTGAAGCAGATAAGATAGACGCATAATGTGTAGGGGCGAACCCATGTGTTCGCCCTTAATTAGCATAAATAGTATTGATCAAAAAAATATATTTATGTTGTATCAAAGATTTAAAGGGTCAACACACAGGTTGACCCCTACGGAGGAAGAAACATGAACATAGCCATAGCAGGTGTAGGTCTAGTTGGAAGAGTTTTAGCACTAAATCTCTTACAACAAGGACACTCCCTTACACTTTTTGATGCTGATACAGCTTACGGTGAAGAAGCCGCAGGGATGACAGCTGCAGGGATGCTAGCAGTGTTTGCTGAGTTGGAGACTGCAGAGTCTGCCATCTTTGAGCATGGTAAACGTTCCATCACATTGTGGCCAGACTTGTTGGAGCAAGTGAAGATACCTGATGCCTATCAACAAGAAGGTAGCATCATCACCGCGCACCCTCAGGACTACTCTGAGCTAGACCACTTCATAGCAACTTTGAAGTCTAAGGTAGAGGAGGCTTCACAGATAGCGTTACTTGACAAGTCAGGCATCGCAGCACTTGAACCTGACTTGGCACAACATAGCAAGGCATTTTATATCCCTCAAGAGGGGCAGGTAGATGCTCAGAGATTTATGAAAGCTTCAAGTGATTATCTACTGGCTCATGCAGATGTGACTTGGCATCAAGAGACTAAAGTGACAGATATAGTTTCAGGGGCACTGGTAGTAAATGGTGAAGCACAGCACTTTGACTGGGTTTTTGATGCAAGAGGTTTAGGTGCAAATGAGCAGATAAAAGGTCTTCGCGGGGTACGTGGTGAAGTGTTTTGGTTAGATGCACCCGAAGTGAACATCACTAGACCTACACGTATGCTTCACCCACGTTATAAGATCTACATCGTACCTCGAGAAAACAACAGGTATGTGATAGGTGCAACAGAGATAGAAAGCGAAGATAGAAGTCCGATGTCAGTACGTTCTTCTTTGGAGCTTTTATCTGCAGTATATAGTGTACATTCAGGTTTTGGAGAGGCGCGTATTGTTAAAATGCTAACGAATTGTCGTCCGACACTCAAAGATAACTTGCCAAATATTGAGCAAAAAGATAAACTTACAAGGATTAATGGTCTCTATAGACATGGGTACTTACTAGCACCTGCGGTAGTAGAAGAAGCATTAAATCAAGGAATAAATAAATGATAGAAGTTATAGTAAATGGGAAAAGAACAGCAGTTAGTTCTGAAATGAATGTCAATGAGCTTGTACAAGAGCTTAAGTATACACAAAAAGGGTTTGCCTTGGCGCTCAATGGTACTTTTGTGTCTATAGCAACTTATGAAAGTACTGTGATCAGAGATAATGACAGTATAGAAATACTCGCCCCTGTACAAGGCGGGTAAGTGATAATAGAGGAAGCAAACATGAGTAATGAACAATGGCATATAGGTGGGAAGACGTTAAAAAGTAGACTACTTATAGGGTCTGCACTTTACCCAAGCCCTGCCAATATGGAAGATGCCATCAAAATTTCAAAAGCTGAGATAGTAACGGTTTCGTTACGTAGACAAGCTGCAGGTGAGGGTGGTGGTAACCAGTTTTGGGACATCATAAAGTCTATGGGAATTGAAGTCCTACCCAATACTGCAGGTTCTCATTCAGCCAAAGAGGCTATTACCACTGCACAGATGGCAAGAGAGGTGTTTGGTACAAACTGGGTGAAACTTGAAGTCATCGGTGATCAGTACAACTTGCAACCTGACCCGTTTGAAACAGTCAAAGCTGCTGAGATACTCATCAAAGAGGGCTTTGAAGTTTTTCCTTACACTACAGATGACTTAGTCGTAGCCAAGCGTCTAGCAGATGTAGGATGTAAGATCATCATGCCTTGGGGATCGATGATAGGTTCCGGAAAAGGACTGATGAATCCAGATAACCTCATAGCCATACGCAAGCAGTTTCCTGACTTACAGTTAGTAGTTGATGCAGGTATAGGTAAACCCTCACATGCGACAGAAGCGATGGAGCTTGGGTATGATGGCGTACTTCTAAACTCTGCGATTGCGCTAGCACAAGACCCTGTGACGATGGCAGATGCTTTTAGACTTGCAGTGGAAGCAGGACGTTTAGGGTATGAAGCAGGTACAATGCAAAAGAGAGAGTTTGCTTCTCCTTCTACTCCAACTATTGGTACGCCATTTTGGCATCAGTTTGATTAATAATTTTGATTGTTTAGGTTTCCTTTTAAATTGATTTGAGACGTTGTGTCTCTCTTCATTTTTTTTAAAAAAAACGAAGCAAAAAAAGCGTCATCCCTCTCAAATCGCTCTGCTTTCAAGGGTGTTCGGGATGACAAGAACACGCTTTGCGTGATTAATAGAGGAAGAGAAAATATGAAATTCCCAAAATGTGACGAAACACCACTAGGCATCTACCCAGTAGTAGACAGAGCTTACAAACTAAAACCCCTTTATGAAGTGGGTATCACTA
>JGI24023J19991_10000316_pt1 | contig 37989 bp, 26 predicted proteins | sample Cruoilmetagenom1_FD_19991 | JGI IMG/M metagenome (IMG submission 19991)
AATGTGTATTTTACTCCAACGGGTTTTTTACGTTGTTTTCCTGGAATCATTTGAGGTAGTTTTTGCACCACTCTAACAGCCTCTTTTTCTAAATTTTTATGAGGAGATTTGGCGATAATATCTGTTACGCTTCCGGTTTTGTCTATTGTAAATTGTACATAAATTCTTTGTCTGCCTGATACATTTAATCCTTGAGCTAAACCGGCATTGAACTTTTTCTTTACAAATTTTGAGATTTTTTTTGTAAAACATTGTTTGGTTGCCAGGCTATCCAAGTCTTCACAACCGGGAAAAATGGGAGCTTCTTCTATTCTTATAAATGGTAATGTTTCGCCATCATCAATATCAAATGGTGCTTCTACTATAGAATCTATTACGTTAGTTATGGGTTCATCATCAATTAGAGGACTTAATACTTGTATTGTTAATTCGGTATCATTAGGCTTAATTATAGGGTCAATTATAGGAACTTTATTTTTTACTTTAGGTTGCGCAATAGGGTCTTTTACTTTTTCAATGGCGAAGATGGGATGATCTATAATAACATTAGGTTCATCAATAAGCGTAAAATCATGATAGATTACTTTTTGTTGGGAAGTAGTAAATTCTAATGCCAAATAGACTACTAATAATGCCAGTACTAAGCCTAGTTGTAAAAAAAGGATTGAACTTTTTTGGAATTTCTCGGAATGGTGTTGATGTTGAGGGTTTTTTGAAAAATTCATATGGTATAATTTAAAATGTTAAAATTATGTTAACATCAATAAATATACCAAACCCCTAACTTTGAGGTTAGGGGTCTTTATAGAATCAATTATTATGAACACTTTTTATCTAACTTCCAACGTAATAGGGAGAGTGTATTTAATATTTACCGCTTTACCACGTTGTTTAGCAGGAATCATTTTAGGTAGTAGTTGTACTACTCTTACTGCTTCTTTTTCTAATCGTTTGTGCGGACCTCGAGCTCTAACGTCTGTAATATCCCCTTTATGATTAATTTTAAAAAGTACGTATACTTTTTTCTTGCCGGGGTCGAGACCTAGTTCTTCGGCAAGGCCTACATTATACTTTTTATTGACATGCTCTCTAATTTTCTTTTGTAAACATGCTTTACGTTGCGCTTTAGAGCCCTTACAACCTGGAAAAATAGGAGCTTCTTCTATAACGGCAAAAGGTACTTCTTCTATTATTTCTTCTTCCTCTACTACCTCATCTATATCAGATATGTCAACTACTTCTACAGCTTCACTTTCATCTGTTTCAGTTGACTCTAACACCGTCTCTTCAATTTCAGCTTTATCTTCAACTATTTCAATTACCTCAGGTGCCGGAGGTGGAGGTGGAGGAGGTTTAATGAGTTCAACACGTTCGGTAATAGGAATTATTTCTTCTATTGTTTCGTCGTTTATATTGCCTATTAAATCATCTATGGTGCGCTCATAGACCTTGTGCTCAAGAGAAATATATACAATTAATAAAGAGAGAACCAGGCCTAATTGTATAAAAAATCTACTATAATTCTCTAACTTGACATTTTCGTTTTTTTTAACTTCCATGATAAAAAATTTAAATAATTAATTAAAATCATTCACTTATACAACGGTCTATTATTTGTTAAAAAACAATTTGAAGACCAGGTTTTAATTGAATTGCCATTGAATAATTAAAATTCTCTAAGTAGTATATATTTACTTTTCTTAAAGTAATACGAAGGTCTTACATTTCAGCATTAAAAAAAATGACAAATATCATGTGAGTTTGTGGTATAGAATTTAGACAATAAAAAAAGGCTCAATATCTAGATATTGAGCCTTTTTTTATTAAAGTAATTATATTGTTATTCTACAAGCAATGTTATTGGAAGTGTATATTTTACCCCAACAGCTCTCCCTCGTTGTTTCCCGGGAATCATTTTTGGTAAGAGTTGTACTACCCTAATAGCTTCTTTTTCTAACCTTTTATGAGGCCCACGTGCTCTTACATCTGTAATAGAACCTGTTTTGCTAATTTTAAATTGTACATATACCTTCTTTTTACCAGGGTCTAAACCTAGATCACCAGCCAAACCAGTATTGTATTTTTTATTAACGTGTTTTTTAATCTTACTTTGAAGACAAGCCTTTTTTTCTGCTTTACTACCTTTACAACCAGGAAAAACGGGAGCATCTTCAATAATGGCGAATGGTACATCTTCAAGCACCTCTTCCTCTTCAACCACTTCTTCAATTTCTTCAACTTCCACTGCTTCATTCTCGTCTGTTTCAGTTGACTCCAACACAGTTTCTTCGACTTCTTTCTCATCTTCAACCACTTCAATTACTTCAGGAGCAGGAGGTGGAGGTGGAGGTGGTTTTATTTGTTCAATACGTTCTGTAATTGGGATATCTTCTTCAACTTCTTCTTGAAGGTTAGCATCACCTAAATTACTAATATCACGCTCAAATGTTTTATGTTCAATTCCAAGGTAAATCATTAACAAGGCAAGAACTAAACCAAGCTGTAAAAACATCTTACTGTAGTTTTCTAAATTTGCTTTAGGATTTTTTTTAATTTCCATCTGTAAAAAAGGTTTATTTGTTTGCTAATTTAATAAATATTATGATTAATGCAAGTATTTTTTTAGTTCTCTAAAATATTCGCATTATTTTATCAAATAAAATTGCGGCCAAAAACACACCCGCAGAATTTGCAATAATATCATAAAAATCTGCCTGTCTGTGAATAGTTACTGCGTTTTGTAATACCTCAATAATTATGCCGTAACTAATTAGAATGAAAACTATTAGGAGTTTTTTGAATTTTTTTGGTCTATGATCTCTAAACACATATAACCAACTAAAAGACAATAATAAATACGCGAAGAAATGTCCGAGCTTATCTGAATTACTAACTTTTATTATGTGAACACCTTTGACGGATATTAGACTTATAAATGCAATAAAAATTGTTAAAAAAATAGCAATACGCAAAGCATTACGCTCCAATAACTTCTTTATAGGCATCTGCATCAAGTAAGTTTTCGATTTCAGAAGTATCGCTTATTTTTACCTTAATCATCCATCCTTCACCATAAGGATCGGTATTTACTTTTTCAGGATTACTTTCCAGATCATCATTAAACTCAATTACTTCCCCAGTAAAAGGCATGAACAGGTCTGAAACGGTTTTGACCGCCTCAACTGTACCAAAAACTTCGTTACTTTCAACCGTTTCATCTAAAGTGTCAACGTCGACATAAACAATATCTCCCAGCTCGCTTTGAGCAAAATCTGTAATGCCAATAGTAGCAATATCTTCCTCTATTTTAACCCACTCGTGATCTTTTGTGTATTTTAATTCTAATGGAATATTCATATAGTTTGTAAAAAATGATTATGCGAATTTAGAGGATATAAATTTAATTTCCAATAGTATATCGTATACTTATTCCGGCATTGATCGAATTTCTTGGAAAAGTAGTAGAAATTAAGAAGCGGGATGAGTTTTGATCATAGAAAAATGATGCCAAAAGGTTTTTATTCAACGCATAATCTGCAAGAAATTTAAACGATACTAATTTTTGCCCTCCTGTTATCTGATTATTATCAATATCTATTGATCTTATGACCGTTGAATTATCGCGAATGCTAAAATCTGCTTTTAAATTGATATCTCCTTTAAACGTCGTAGTTCTATTACCCGTTTTCATTTTCAATTTGATATCCTTAAATCGATAACCCAATCCGAAAATATACTCTTTACCTCTAATTTCTGTTACCGTATTATTATTCATATTTAAGTTCAATGTTTTATCCCTTTTTACCTGGGCACTTACTGAAAATGAATTTTTCATACGCATATCAACTTTTAACAATGGCGAAAATTCTTCGGTTAAATTGATACCTGTAAATATTTTTTCGGGTTGGTAATTACCATTGAGGTCAGGATTTGAAAATGGTAAATTTGGATCTGCTGCTGTCGCTGGTTTATATAGTAGGTTATTATTATAACCAATAATCGAATAATTTGAACGATATCTGTGCTCCAGTGTAAAACTTCTAAAACGTTTTTTAAACCATTTGTATTTCATCAAGCCTTTATAGTTAATACGCCAATTAGGAATAGGAATACTTCTAAAAGCACTGGTTTTGACTTTACCCGCATCCTTACCCGAATATGCCGCCAGAAATGCCGGCAATAAAACCTGTTGACTGTTTTCACCAAAACCATTTGGATCAACACCAGTGGGAGCCTGAGCGGCTAATCTATTTGCAATTATTGCCCTGTTGGCTTTAAATTTTTCAAAAGTGGCATCTCCATTGCCATCAAATGCATTGGAAAGCATAAAATAACTAATGCTGAAATTACCTATTTCACTGATTGGAAGCCCTTCATTAAATTGACCAATTAAATCACCAGACTCTCTGATAACATCTATTTGCTGAGATCGATTCCTGGTAAATACCCTATTGGCTGATAGCTCAATATCCAAATTTTTAAAAGGCCTTACATCGGCATTTATGTCGAGCTTATTAAAATGTGTTGTACTGTAATTCTTAGCAAAAAACGGGTCTGCTGTGCGGCCGCCAAAAGTAGTTGTATCTCTGGTAACAAGCCAGTTGTTAGCAACCGCTAAACTCCTAATATCTTGCTGGCTTCCAAAAACAAAACCCAGTGTTGGCGCCAGACCACCAGAGTAATTATCACGGCCTAAAAAACCGATCTCGGGTAGATAACCAGGTAAAATGGTGCCATTATTTTCGGCGTAGGCTATTTTTATTTTTTTTACTGATGTTACCACGTCCACCAATCCTTGTACTATTTTTTGACCCGTAGTTTTATTCTTAGTATTTATTACCCTTGACCTGGAAACGAGCTGTTTTGCTATTTTAGACTTGTCTTTTTTGGCATCTTCCTTTTCTTTTTTTGTTCGTTTCTTCTTCTTTTTAGCAAGGTCTAAAATACCTGTTTTTTTATAGAATTTGGTCATATCCAGATCGGCAGATAGCGTATGCGTATTGGCATTTTGTATGGTATTTCCAACACTACCAACAAAAGATCTTGAAGCTGCTTGCCAGTCAAAATCAGCAGTATAACTATAGGTGGCATTGACAAAATCAAACCATGATATGTTGTTAATGGGTATCCTATATGTAGCATCCAGGGTTTGATGGTATTGGTTGGGCCTTCCAATGGTAAAGAAATTATTGAATATTCTACCATTAGTTATATCACCATTTGAATCTTTTTCGAATTCATCATGAATATAATTATTGGCAGCTCTAAATGTGAATTGTAGAGATTTCGTTAAATTATAAGCAATATTATAATCCCAATCAAACATAAAGCGCCGTTGTGTTAGCTCTGGCAATGGTACAGCTGAAAGAATAGTACCTAATGGTCTGGACAATTGTTGATTAAAACTTCGTATAATATTTGAATTCACAGAAATCGAAGTCGGCAACGGGTTAATATTAAAAGCTTTAATAAACCTGAAAAGGCTGTTTTTATCTAAAAATTTAGAATTTTTTAAGGGTTCGAAAGATTTGGGTTTGAAACCGTAGTTATAGTTGGCAGAAGCTCTTACATTTTGATCAATAAACCGTTCAACATTATAATCTTTATGATAGGTATCATTGTACGCATATGATACTGATATATTTTCAATATCGTATAGACGTTGTTTTTTCTCAGTGTCAGCCCTTTCTTTTCTTACATTGATAAGATTGATACTTCTTCGTTTTGTATAATCTCTTGAATTTTTACTGTTCGGATTTACATCTTTCGCATCTTCAAAAAGGACATCCTGATACTGAGGATCCCATTTAGGATCTCTAAATTCTTCGGCAATACTATAATTGAACGGAATTTTAATACCTGCCTTTTTAGGGAGTAACTGCCCTAAATTTATATTGGTGACAATATCATATTGTTTCACATCTTCAATGCTTCTTTCGTTGACACTTTGGTCTATTGACCCGAATCCTTTCGAGCTGGCCCTACCGGAAACCGAGATATCTGCAAAATCTGCAAAATTAGCATCGGCGTTTACCACAGCGGCCCAGCCGCCTTCATTATCAAAATCAGTAACACGCAATTCATTAAACCATAATTCGGCACTTCTGGCACCATTGCTATCATTTCTTACACCTAACATAAGTGTTCTTAAATTAGACAAGTTCGGGTTTCCTTTTACTCTCATAACTGCATCAGGGTTGGAAGCTAAACTAGGATATAATTCATTAACAGGAGGGGCAGCTGCATCATTAAATCGCTCTAGTTTTAACTGACCCAATTGTCTTAATTGGGCATCCAATCTATTTTTCCAAATACTATCAGGAATTGTTTGTCCTTTTTCTGTGATCCTTAAAGGAAGTTCTAGCTGATAATAATTATCACTAATATCACTACCTAACCTAACAATAGCGGTTAGCTCATTATTACCTGTACTTGAAGGTTGTGTAGGAAGGTTTGCCGCATGTATAAACATTTTTAAATTATTAAACATGCGCATGTCAAAACTGGTATTTTTAAATACGATTCTGGTTTGGTCTTCCGGCAAGTCGGTTACCCTAATTAATAAGGACTGTTCATTTTGTGCCTGAATGGTAGTTTGGCCCTGTAACCTTTCTCTTTCTAAACCCGGAGGTAGTCTGTATGGGACAGGATCTTTTCTTTCATTCTCTTCAATATTAACAACTCCAACTTCAAAGTTTCTATTTTCAGGTTCAGTTAATTTATCAGGTACGCTCAAAGGGTCACTGTCATCAATGGTCGTGGTAAACCGTCTCCAATCACCCCGTACTAATTCTAACTCGCCAAAACGCAAGACTACAGGTATTTTAAACCTCGTTAAAAACATACGCATGAAGCGGATGGAATTAAAATCAGAAATACCTCCAATCGTTTGATCAGGGGTGTTGATAGGAATTCTGAATTGATACCATACAGCTGTCTGTGTATTACCATTAGCTAAGGTTACAGTCACTTCTTTTCTATCAATTATATTATTTTGACCGATAACTAAGCTGTCAGGATCTAATGCTACTTTGTATTGAAAGTAACTCTCAACAGCACTCATAGTTTGGTCTTTATTGATATCTTCAATATCAGGAAAAGAGGTAGCTGAAGTAGGAAAAGATTCCGTTGAATTATTGATGGTTGGTGAGTTTCCTTGTGTTCTGTTAAAATTTCTATACCGGGTCAAGATAGAAGCATCGGCAGCATCTAATTCACCACCTCTAAAGTAGTTGTAGTTATCATTTGCAGGATCTTCAGTATCAAAAATTAGATCTATCTCTTTAAACCTTGTTCTTTCTTCTTCATCTGTCAATCCGTCCAGGCCTAAATCCTGATTCGGCCTTTCTTCATCTTTTTCAGTAAATGCATAAATTAAAGATTGGTTAATAGGGACATCAAATAATGGTGGACCGCCATCGGGTGTTGATTCAATATTTGTACCTGGAATTTTTAAGCCATTGGCAGGTAAGCCATTTTCATACATTCGCCTGTCATCCTTTATAATATCTTCTGAAATATTCCCTAAATTAAAATAGAGTTCACCTCCAAAATCAGCCGGATTTGGAGTTTGAGGGCCTCCTTCGAATTCATTAATAGAATAATTTTGATATGGATCCATTAACCAAAATTGAATGTACTCAACATTCGCCTGTTGAAAATCTGTGGTATTCAAGGAGCGCATAATTCCTCCCCACCGAGTATCAGGATCAGTAAATTTATTAGTATTTGAGTCAAAATTAGCGGTGTCAAAATTATAGGAACCACGCTCTTCTGGATAATAAGCGAGATCAAAAGTATTTACAATATTAGATTGTATATTATCTAATTCTATTTCGGGGAATAATTCTTCAAAACTCACACGGCGTACTTCATCCCTGGAAAGTTCATTATCGTCAATATTATTGGGCTTTAGAGAATTTCCATAAAACAATCTATCAATCGTGTACCAGGCTAATTTTGATCTTTTTTTACCAAAAGATAAAAAATCTGACTCATCATCGAATAGCAAAACAGGTTGATCTTGAGGTACACTCGCTAAAAACCATTGTCTTGAAGAGCCAATATCCAAAGGAATCTGAGAACCTTCAAAATCATCGATATAGGATGCTACTTCCCCAATTACACCACCATTCCTATTCTTTGATGCTCCCGGTAGTAAATAAGCGGCTTCAGCCCGAATGGAAAAATTTGAGGCAACATCAGTGTCAATATTAGGTAATTTATTTACCCATTTGGTAAATTTTGGCACTTCAGTTTGATAGGTTAAGTTAAATCCAACTATCGTATTATTAACAGATTCGGAACCGAATTGCATTTTACCAAAGGATCTTTCGCGTAAACTTAAAAGGGTACCGCCAATAGCAAAGTCTTCAGAGAAAATATGCTGCACATCAATTCCCATAAAACGACGTTGCTGTTGACTAAAGCCGGTATTGTTTTCAACCGATACACTTATAGGTGCATTAGAGGCAACAAGGTTCGGATTGATGATTTGGACATTCCCTATTTGGTAATCAACTACATAATCAACACCTTCTAAAAGTTCTCTTCCTCCCGAGGTTACAGTTACAGATCCTCTTGGTACGTTAAATGCACCTAAAGGGATTCCGCCCCTTGACTCTGATTTGAAATAACCTCTTAATAAATATTTATCTTTAGTTTGAAATTCATTTTGGGCTTGTGCTTTTGTATTATCATAAAGCTCATTAAAAACAAAAACATCATCAGACGCATCTAAAATATTATCCAAGGTAGATCCAAATGGTTGTACCGTTGGAAATACCACAAAGCCATTTTGAGAATTTATTGTGATACCTTCTACATAATCAAAAAACCCATCACCCTCAGGAACATCATTATTTGATTGATCTAACCTGTCAAGGCGTAATAAATTCAACAATGTTCTATTCTCTACACCGTTCGTTTGAGCATTTTGCAAAATATTCAGAGGTACGCCGGCAGCATCGTCCTGGTACATAACTTCCATTCTGAAGCCATCGGGCTGTAATTGGAATGCACCTATATCATATACGTTTTTCATCATTAGATTCCAAAGTGCGATTTTGGTATTAACGATTTCGCTACGTAATAACTTTACAACCAAATTGTCAGGAGCGGTGACGCCGTCACTTGATAATTCACCAACCCTGAATACATTATCTCCGGCAACATTACTATCGGTATATTCATAAGCAACGGCTAATATATCACTATCGGCCAACCGTCTATTTAACGTTATATAACCTAATTGAGGGTTCAACGTAAAGTCAACACCTAAAACTAATTTCCGGGCGTTTTCCAACACAGAATATCCTGTTCCTTGCTCTAGATTATAGATACTGGGTGAGCCAATCGCGCGATTTATACCTGAAATAGTTCTAATATCATTTGTTGCGTCTAATAAAAGTTCCAAATTATTTCCATTATTACTTGGGTCTTGACCTCCATTGGGTAAAACATCAAAAGGGGGTCCAAAATATGCATCGTCTGCTTCCCCCAGATCTGCTAATGCAACAATATTACGGACATCTTGAGTGGTATTATTTCTGTTAGTGGTCCAAATTTCAATCTGGGTTATATATTTAGAACTATTTATCAACGGAAAATTTTCCAAGGCATTATTAAAATCTTCTCTAAAACGATGTGATAAAAAGAAGTGCCTGTTATCATCATAGTCACTTGCCCGCAAATCAAATTCTGAAATAGTAGCGCCTCCCTGAGCAGCAACAGAACGTGTTTGAGAGTTTTGTTTTGCAAATACTCCGGTTACTGTAGTTTTACCAAACTGTAACTCGGCCTTGACGCCAAATAAATTTTGAGCTCCGGTAATTAATGAACTTTGAATAGGCATACTCACATTACCCACTTCTACTTTTCTGACAATGTCATCTTCGGTAGGTGTGTATTCTAACTTTACCTGATTTTGAAAATTGAAAGTCGACTCTGTATCAAAATTAATATTAACACGTAACCTTTTACCAACTTTTGCATTTAAACTTGCACTAATTTCCTGGTCAAAATCAAAAGTAGTACTTTGCCTGTTGCGTTCGGACAATTGAGGGTTTTCGACTTTTTGAAACAAAATACCCATTTTAATCAAAACAGAACCTTGAGGGTTGACCTCAATCTCGTTTCCGCCAAAAATATTTTCAAAAAAACTAGAGTTTACATAATACTTGGGTAATAAATTTTTTTGTGCCAGTTCACTGTTTTTTTTCTTGCCGCCAACGGCACTTAGTTTATCTTTAAAGTAACTCAGCATGTCACGCTTTAAGCGATACTCTTCATATTCTTTCTGAGTCATATAAAACGGATGTTTTATATAAGAATCACCGACCTTTTCAACAAACATGTATTGCTTGGTTTCAGGATCATAAATAACTTCAAAATTTGAAATATCGTTTAAAAATAAACTTCCGCGTTGATGGCTCTTAAATCCATAAGGCAATTTTGATACAGAGTCAACTTTTATAGTATCGGCTAGTTTAGTAACTGAATTCTTAATTGTATCTTTTTTTTGCGGAGAAGATGGAGGTATTTGAGCATTTATGGATGCGGCTGTAAAAAATATAAGAAACAGTAAAAAGCTATATGTGGCTGATGTTCTAATATTCAATTTTTTACAAAATTTTAAGTGCATTCTTTATTATATCCTCAAGAGTAATGTCAGGGGTTTCTTGAATAATTTTTTGCACTAATTTCTCGACCTGTTTACGCGAAAACCCAAGAACTTCTAAAGCAGATAACGCTTCTTCTTTAATAGTATTGCCAGACGCTACAGAATCTTCAGATAATTGATAAGGTTTAACAATTTTATCTCTTAAATCTATAATTACTCGTTGTGCAGTTTTAGCACCAATTCCTTTTACAGATTGGATAGTAGCTACATCTTCAGAAGCGATGGCGTGTTGAATTTGTTCAGGTGTCATTGATGATAGCATGGTTCTAGCAATACTGGTGCCGACACCTGAGACAGAAATTAGTAATTTAAAGATTTCCCTTTCAATTTTACCCGAAAAACCAAACAATGTATGTGCATCTTCTTTTATCGAAAGGTAGGTATATAATCTAATCGCTTCTGAATCAGGAATTTTAGAATAAGTATGTAATGAAATGTGTAGAAAATAACCAATACCATTACATTCAATAATAGCAAATGTCGGATTTTTCTCTACTAATTTACCTCTAATATGAGTAATCATTTATATGTATGGGTTAATAGCAAAACTACATAAATTTTTTACCATAAGGCTTATGTAGAATTAACAAATTTATTACAAGAGTAATTTTATACCATACTTATATTTTAAATAAAATTTTTGACGAAAATACAAAAACTAAACTTATTTTTTAGCTTTTTCTTGAGCATCTATTACAGCGACAGCTGCCATGTTTACCATTTCATCAACACTTGCACCCAATTGCAAAATATGTGCGGGTTTTTTCATTCCGAGCACAATAGGGCCAATAGATTCAGCTTCATATAATTCCTTCATCAATTTATAGGTAATATTAGCTGAATCGAGATTTGGAAAAATCAATACATTTACTTTTTTATCGACCAATTTAGAAAAAGGAAACTCTTTTTTAAGTAGATCCGGATTCAAGGCAAAATCCACTTGAAGTTCACCGTCAATAACTACATTTGGATATGACCGATGTATGTATTCAATAGCTTTGGCAATTTTAACTGAATTCTCAGATGTTGAAGCACCAAAATTAGAATATGATAACATGGCGATATTGGGCTTAATATTGAAAATTTTAGCTAATGAAGCAGTAAGTTGAGATATTTTGGCTAATTGTTTTGCAGTAGGGTTTATATTAATTGTGGTATCGGCCAAAAACATGGGCCCCCTTTTGGTAAGCATCAAATTTGCAGCTGCAATTCTGGTAACACCTTTTGCCATTCCAATTAATTCAAACATAGGTTTAACAACGGTAGAATAGTTACGGGTATACCCTGTAATTAGAGCATCTGCCTCACCTTCATTGACCATCATAGCGGCAAAATAATTACGTTCCCGCATCCATTTTTGTGCATCTAACAATTTAATACCTTTACGTTGTCGTGCTTTCCAATATTTTTCTGCAAAACGATATCTTCTTTGTTTTTCTTCAGGTGTTTTCGGGTCAATTATTGGTACTTCATCAACAAATCCAATTTCTTCTTTTAACTCTAAAATAGTTTCTTTATCTCCCAATAATATGGGATAACCTATACGTTCGTCATGAACTATTTGGGCTGCTTTTAAAACATCTAAATGATCTGCTTCAGCAAAAATAACGCGTTTAGGATTATTTTTAGCTCTATCATGTAATAATCGAACAATTTTACTTCCGGTTCCCAACCGCTCCATCAGTTCATCTCTGTACTTATCCCAATCAGTAATGGGTTCGGTTGCAACACCAGAATCCATTGCTGCTTTTGCTATTGCCGGGGGAATTTCATAGATTAATCTAGGATCAAATGGTTTTGGAATGATATAATTTTTACCAAAAGTTAAATTGACTTCGTCGTAAACTATATTTACTTGCTCGGGTACTGCATGTTTTGCCAAATCTGCTAAGGCATGAACGGCAGCCAATTTCATTTCCTCATTAATTTTTGTAGCACGAACATCCAATGCTCCTCTAAAGATAAACGGAAACCCCAACACATTGTTTACTTGGTTAGGATGGTCAGACCTACCGGTTGCCATGATAATATCATTACGGGTTTTTACGGCCAGATCATATTCTATTTCCGGATCAGGATTTGCCATTGCAAAAACAATCGGGTTTTTTGCCATAGATTTTACCATAGCTGCTGAAACTATTCCTCCTTTAGATAGCCCGATAAAAACATCAGCACCCTTCATAGCCTCTTCCAATGTATATATATATTTGGAGGTTGCGAACTCAGCCTTTTGGGAAGTTAAATTATTAGCATCTTTACGGATAACACCCTTACTGTCTAGCATGATAATATTTTCCAGTTTGGCCCCAATTTTAATATATAATCGCGTACAAGAAATAGCCGCAGCTCCTGCGCCACTCACAACTATTTGTATTTTAGAAATATCTTTTTTGGCAACTTCACAGGCGTTTTTTAAGGCTGCTGCTGAAATAATAGCTGTTCCATGTTGATCATCATGCATTACCGGGATGTCTAACTCTTCTTTCAACCGGCGTTCAATTTCGAAAGCTTCCGGGGCTTTAATATCTTCCAAATTAATACCACCAAAAGTAGGGGCAATCGCCTTAACGGTCTCTACAAATTTATCCACATCGGTGGCATCAACTTCAATATCAAAGACATCAATATCAGCAAAAATTTTAAAAAGTAGCCCTTTACCTTCCATGACCGGTTTTGATGCCTCCGGTCCTATGTTACCCAACCCCAAAACGGCTGTACCGTTTGAAATTACCGCTACTAAATTTCCTTTAGAAGTATATTTGTAAACCTCTTTTTTATTGTTGGCAATCTCCAGGCAAGGTTCTGCCACACCAGGTGAATATGCTAATGATAGATCACGCTGGGTACTATATTTTTTAGTTGGGACTACTTCTATCTTTCCTGGTTTGGGTTTGGAGTGGTAATTTAAAGCATCACGTTTTTGCTTGCTATTGCTCATAAAAATTATTTAGAGTTGAAGATACAAATTTAATAGGTTTACTATTAATGACGTTACTATTCTTCACTATTCTTTTAGAAACTGAATGTTACGTTGTAAGCCGGAAAATTTTGTACGCTTAACTGCAGATTTTTTAAAGACCTTTCTGAATACATCTTCTGTAATTTCTTCCCAATCTTTTTTTGTCATTGATAACAATTGAGGATGTGGATTGAATAGTGGTTCATTATTAGGTTTTGAAAAACGATTCCATGGGCAAACATCTTGACAAATATCACAACCAAACATCCAGTTATCAAATTGACCTGTTATGGATGCAGGTATTTCATTTTTTAATTCGATAGTGAAATACGAAATACATTTACTGCCATCAACTATATAGGGTTCAACAATGGCTTGTGTAGGACAAGCATCTATACATGCGGTACATGAACCACAATGATCTGTAATAGGATTGTCATGGTCTAATTCTAAATCTACAATAAGTTCCGCAATAAAATAAAAAGAGCCTACTTGTTGTGTGAGTAAATTACTGTGTTTTCCAATCCAGCCCAATCCACTTTTAGCTGCCCAGGCTTTATCTAATACGGGAGCTGAGTCTACAAAAGCCCTGCCATTAACATCTCCAATCTCTTCTTGAATATAGTTGAGTAGATTTTTAAGTTTTTCTTTGATCACAAAATGATAATCAGTACCATAAGCGTACTTGGAAATTTTTGGTGCAGTTTTATCTTCTTGCTCTTGTGAAGGATAATAATTCAATAACAAAGAAATTACACTTTTAGAACCTTCAACCAGGTTGGTTGGGTCCAACCGTTTATCAAAATGATTTTCCATATACTGCATCTCGCCATGCATATTCTGGTTGAGCCAATTTTCTAAACGTGGTGCTTCCTCTTCTAAAAATTGAGCCTTAGAGATACCACACGATAAAAAACCGAGGCGTTTGGCTTCGGTTTTGATGAGAGTGGTATATGTATTTTTGGAGTTCAATGTTTGCTAAAATTACGAGGCAATTTAATCAAAATTTATTTCTGATAGATTATAAACCAAATTTGTTATGATGCATACTTTTCCATTATAAATTACGTTAATATACTAACCCACCTTTTTATTAAATCACTAAAAAATAATAGATTATGAAACCAATAATTTTTTTATTCAGTTTGATGCTATTTTTTTCTTTGTCATGTAAGAATGATGATGATACTAATACTGATACAATAGTAGGTACTTGGGAGCTACAAAGTGTAATACCGTTAGATAACGGAAATACCGTTGAATGTAATAATAATGTTACAACATTAGAGCTTTTTGAAGTACAAAATAACATATTAAAAGCAAGTATAAGTTCATTAAATATTTCTAACGACAATACTGATAATTGTACATCCTCCACCGAGGGGGAATATGATTTGAATGGAAATATTACATTCGATGCTAACTTTATTCCGCCTCCAAAAAATGCATATTCTTATATAAAAAATGGTAATACACTAACTTTAACTACCACAATAAATAACATAGAATACGTATATAACAAAACTAATTGATTTGTTGTTTTTGTATGAAAAAATAAAGGCACTTTTTTTAGTACCCTCATCATAATTTATTTTATTTTACCTCCAAAAAGCGAATATTCTTATAATTAAAACAGCAATAAACTAACTTTAACTACCAATATATACAATATTGAATTTATTATTTAAATGAAGAATTAATTTAAACATGTTTAAAAACAGCTATAAATACTATTTGAATTATGTTGCTGATCTCTAAGCCAAGCCTTTATGGCAACATAATAAGGCGGAGTTGCAGACCCCCCTCCCATTGGTTTTGTAGTCATAAACTCTAAAACTTGTAAATTCCTCATAATGTCTACATGCAATAACTCAAAATTTTCAAGGACCATAGAGGTCATATCGTGTGCAAAGAGAACATGACTTTTCATATAGGTAATGAATCCTAATTTTTCATTTGCTGCAACAATATCCTCTTTAGCTTTAATACGTTTGAACATATCACTTTCTGTTACTATACGCATTGTAGGGGGGCAATTTGGTGACATTGGTAAAGCCGCGCCAGTTTCTCTATGACAAATAGTTGACCATCTGACAGTCCGGTCATCACAATTTGGTTGTTGAAGTCGATTTATCCAGCATAACAACCGGTCTTGATTAGGATGCTGATTGTTATTTATAACCTTTGCTTTCAATACATCCAAAGCCTGTTTAAAACGAGCTTCCATAGAAGCGGGGAGAGGTCTATTGGGCCATATTGAGTCAAACACTTTCGGGCTTTCCTCTACAGGTTCTTCAGAAATTTTGTTGTCTAAAATCATCAATAATTCTGCTCTTGTAACAGAGTGTAATCTTCGGTGAAACAGTTTAGAAAATTCGTCATCGGTTGACTCTTCGCCTAACTGATTGCGAAACTTTGAAGCAAAATTTATGGGAATATTTCCAAATAGCACTCTAAGTCTTAAACGTCTTTCACGCAACCCTCTATCCTGAGGATTCTTAAATTTCATTTGCAATTCTTGACGAATGCATTGAATTGTTTTGTCGAATAGTCTCTGATTTTCCATGGCTTGAATCCTATTGGGTATTTGCGATCACTACACATTGTATCCACCCACAGTATAAGTCGTCGACGTTACCACTTCGATCTCTCAATAGTAAATCGGCAGACACGGTTACGGTATTATCTCGTATGTGCGCAATATCCAGATCGATCTGTTGTTGCCAGATTCGGTTGTCCTTCTTTGTATATTCAATGTGAAAGCCTTTTAGTACTGCATTGGCAGAGAGCACCTTCGATTGGAATTGGGCTGTTGCTTCCTTGGTTTGTTTCGTGCCCTTCACGGGATCAAATTTGATCTTTAATTCTTTAAATGAAACCATCTTTCTAAAATTTAATGTACCTACTCTGTTGAAAGGCTTTTCGGTTTACGCCTTGTTCTATTTATAAAATTGTAACGCTCCTTTGACTCTTAATGGAAAGAAAAAGTGAAATCTTAACAGATTGATTGTTTTTTTAATTCTTTGGTGATCACCAAAAACCGACAATAGCTTTTACAGATGTCATTTTTATTCGTATTTCAAGTTTACCCGCGGTATAAAAATGGGCTGAGATGTTCTGTTTATCTTATTAATCAATTCCTTTTTTAAGAGCTCTCTAAGCGTTTTATCTACCTTTTTTTTATCAAATAGTTTATATAATTGTGCTGTAGAAGCTCCATATGTCCTTTTTATTTCAAATAGAATTTCTGCTTCTGTTTTTTCTAAAAGATGTGTTTTCATCAGATTTTCTATCAGCTCTTCCTTTTTCGCTCTTGAGAGAACTGTATCAGACTTGTTTTGTTCCAGAATAATAGAGTTTAGTAAGTAATCTACTTTTTTATTAGAATCTTCAGCTCGGATACTCGCTTCGCTTACCTGCTCTGAAACCTGCTCAAAAACTTTTGAATAAATACCTTGGAGAAATGTATCTGCAAATAAGGAAGCCAATAAGCATAAACTTACAAAACTTATATAATTCTTATATAAAATTTCATTTTTATCATAATCCAGAATGCGGCTCGCCACCAATTTTAAAAACAATGGCAATACCCCTGCAGCAATAATTCCCAACAATATTGATCTTATCAAACCTCTTAAAGTAAACTCCAGGTTCAGAATAAAATAATTGCCCATTCCTCCCAGTATTCCTGCCAGAATTGCAATAATAAGAAGTGTCCTTAGGTGATTTGCTAATTTCATGATTGTCGTTTAGATATTATAGATTGGTACTTGTGCCTACAATTCCAATGAGAAAGAAAGAATCGTAAACAACCTCTTGAGGCTCAAGTTGCTTGTTGATATTTATATTTCTGTTGGCAGCTATGGCATTCCAAAATCCTATTTCCTTGTATCCATTTTTTCTAATCTGAATATAGTAGTAAGCACTTTTGGTCCGTCTGGCTGCGCCAGTATCTCTTTTTGGTACTTTTACAGTAGCCTTTCCGTTCTCATCCGTTTCAGCTTCCTTGAAATAACTGCTTTTATTGTCCTTAATTGAGATTTCCGCCTTATAGATTCCTGAATTAGAAAGCTTATCTCTAATATCAAAATGTAAAACCGACTCGCTTACCTGGTTTACCCACTTGGCCGATACGATTACCAAACTCTTGGCTTTAGCCTTTTTAGGCTTAGGTCTTGGTGGCCGAACTTCGGCTCCATCTATTTTAAAAGGACCTACCTTAATACTTCGAGAGCTTGCAACAATAGTATTTAACGCCTTACTTTCATCCGACAGGCTAAAAAGTTTCTTATCTACCTTTGCGGCAATTTTGCCTCCATAAATTAGTTTGTTCGTTACTGGTTTTATAAAAGCTTCTTTGGTTTTCTTATTGGTGAAAAATTGATTTTTCATAAAAATGGGACCAAACTTAATCACACTATTGGCCTCAATCTTTGCCTTCTCTTTGTTAGGTAAACTATCTTTAAGCATAATCCTGAGCTTTTTGATTAACAGCACCTTTTGAGCATAGTAATAGCCAGTTTGATTAGTCGGTTTCTTTATGAAATCACTTTCTAAGATAGTAGGGTAAAACCAAGACCTTTTGATGTTTACCAGGTTATATTGCAAAGTGATTTTCTTGATATAATCCTCTTCATAGTCAAAATTTAAAAGGTCATTATAAAAGCCTTTTTGGGAAATTTTTGCTCGTTCAAAAAGTGCTTCGACTTCATTTTCTTCAATTTCAATTGAATTCCAGCTTCGTTCTACTTCATAGAAATTATGTGGCACCAGCTGTATTTTGGAATATGTATTTAACGACTTAATTCCTGTTTTTTCACTATTCTTTATTTCATTCTCAATACGCTTAATATCTGCCAAAAAAGTATCGTATTCTGATTGTTCATTGGCCCGGTCTAAAATTTCTTCGATCTCCGCCTTATGCCCTTTGTTTTTCCAATCTGTTACATGAAGCTTTATTTCTAACTGCAACTGATCGATTTGTTTCCTGAGCACCTCTTCTAGTTTAGGCTCATCTGTTTCATGCAGTTCAGTGGTTAAAGTTCCAAGTCGATCCAATAATTTTTCATATTCTTCCCGTTTCTTATTATAAATTCGAAAAGCCACTGTGGGTGTTTTATCAGCTTTGTATAACTTGTTGAGTTCATTATCTAGTTTTGAATTTGTAGGTTTTTTTTCTTCCAGTTTTAAATTGGATATTGATTCTTTGTATAGTTCAAATAAATTAAGATTAGGGTCTACATCCCAGAAATTCTTACTTGCACTCAATGAATTGAACTGCATGGATATGTCTTCGGCTTTTAGGAGCGACTCTTCTGTATTCGTAGCTGCTGAAAGAAATAGAAAGTCATTTGATTCAAAAACCCTTAGCGAAGGACATCCAATGAATAGGTTCTTTTTGGCAATTGCTGAATTTTTTAGTGTCTCATTCAATTTTTGAATACAGGCTATATAGAATTTCATTTTGACTTTTTTTAGTTTAGAAACTCCTTGTCATTTTTGCTGTCAACTAAAAACCACAAGGAGTTCATTATCAATATTTAATTTACTTCTATCCACTCATCATCCGCAATTGAAGGAAGCGGATTTGGACATATGTCCTCAAACACATGACATTTTCTTCCAATAAGTAAGATGCCTGATGCTTCCTCATTCTGTTCTTCGGTTTTTCGAGAATTACTAACTTTTTCGTTATTGTACTCGTACTTACCTCCCATATTAAAGGCTCCAATACGGAATCCTCCACCGGCTTTAATATGTGTTTTCACTTTCTTGTATGAAGCACTGTCCTTTTTAAAGCCAATTTTCAGGTCGGTAACGAAATACAATTCTGTTGTAAAAGCTGGCATTAAACCACCCCCGTTTCCGTCGCTCACCATTTGATTATTGAGTGCCTCCTTTCCATGTTTCGAAAACTTCCAGTATCTGGATTTCAAATAGGTTACCGAGCACCAGGGACGTGAAACATAACATTTGGTCATTTTAAAGCTCATCTGAAAATCATTGATATTCATTTCGCTATTAACGGACGTTCGCTCTCCGCCTGTAGATGCTTTTCCTATTCCAAAATAGCTCGCCTTGGCCTCCCATTTATGAGAGGTTTTCTTACTCTCTGCATCGAATTCTTTCTTTTTGAATTCGAACTTCTGCCAACCATCTGAGTTCTGCAAAATTGTAGATGGAATGGGTGTTGAATAGTAATACTCGTTTGAGCCTCCCAATCCTGTTCTTTTTGATGCCAGTAGTTCCGATTCGCATTTCTTCTTAATAGTTAAGAAATTACTGCTTTCAATCTCATCGATGTAGTTCATCACTTTTTCAATGGCTCCCTTAAAACCAAGGGCTTCCCACCTTTTTAATGCACTATCACGCTTTGCAATAAAACTCCTACCGTTAATTGACATTTCGGTCATTGCTTCAGCATCCCCATCACTAACACGCTTTTGTAGAGAAGTTAGTTCGTCCTCAGCTTCATAATATTTCACTTCGTATTCCAAATACTTAACATACTTGGGTGAGGGAAAGGACTGAAAAATGAACTCTGGATTATCTTCCGGATGCTCAACCGTCTCAGGATCGAAATCGGGATTCTTTAACTTCTTGGTCTTAAACAAGGTTCCACGCAATTTTTCGAGTTTCTTTTCAATTTTAGGATCTATTTTTGAATCCTTTACAACTGAATAATCCATCACCTCACTATAGACTTTCGAAACGGCCCCTCCAGAAGGGTTAAAAATTGTAAAGGCGCGGGAGCCATCCTCAACCTTGGGAATATCTGATGGTAATTGATCGATAATGCGAGCAGTCTCCTCAGCATGGGCAAAACTCCCCCATTTTTTACTTGCGCGTAAATTGTTGTACTCTTCATCCGACATGTTTTCGGCCTTTGGCACCACTCCAAATACACCCTTCGCGGCATAATCAAATGCCTCCTTGTCCAAAACGGTCGCCACGGGCTCCCAGGCAACAAAGTTATTGGCGCCTAGCATTTTTGGGTCACCCCCATTGGTTAATTTCTTATATACTTGTCCGAAAATTACATTCATGAAATTGTCCGGAATCGGTTCAAATTCTTCTGCCATGATTTCTATTTTTTTATTGTATTATTTTTTAATTGAAAATTTTATCCGCCAATTCTTTTACGGTCACAATGGCATTTATGGCCGTTGTCATGCATTCCCGAGTGGCTTTATCGAAAATTCCGTTTACCTCCATTTGGTCACTACTAGCTTGAAATTTCATTAGTGTCTCCTTTGTTCTTGATCCAAAAACACCATCTGAGGTACCAACCTCGTATCCTAATTTTTTAAGTGAATCCTGAAGTAGACGTACATTGTTTCCTGTACTCTTTAACTTCAATGCAGTACGCGGAAAACGTACTTCCCTTGCCGGTCTTAATCTTCGAAACCCAAGTAATCTATCGGCCGACTGAGCCGATTTCGAAACCTGATTTCCTTGATTTCCACCCAAACAATAAATTGATCCATTTCGCCTGAAGCCATCGAACATTCCCACGTGTCCCTTCCATGATTTGGGACTCTCTCTCCAAAAGATAACTACGTCACCTGGTTCCGGGTCGGTGATCTCGATTCCAACATCCAACCAGCTTCGTGCCTTTAGAGAATACGATCGTTCAAGGCCCGCCTTATGCGCGCACCAATTCATAAAAAGACTGCACCATGCCTGATCGTCCCCTTTATAATTTTTGAATCCTATATCCTCTGCGTACTTCAGGATTCTGGGATTGTTTGCTTTCCCTTTACTTTCTTTCACCCCATCTTCCTTGTGGGCGATCTGTACAATGTCTTTCATTTTCTTAAATTTTAAATGTTAATAGACTTCTTTAATCTTAATGGAAGAAAAAAAAGAAATCTTAACATCTATGAAGAAAAAAAGTTTTTTACCTTTGAGAGATAGATAGAACACGACTAAGTGGATAAAGGGGAAATCAATAGTCTAATTAATAGTATTCCAAAAGAAATCAGGACCATATACTATATGCATAGAGATGCTTTTTTTAATTTTGGGATTGCTTATGGTATAGATAGATATATTATGGCGGATATTTATCAGGAAGCATTTTTAGTACTTAGAAAACATGCAATAAAAGGAAGATTAGTAAAAGTTGATAGTTCACTTAAGACTTATCTTTTTGGTATCGGTAAACGAATGATTTTTAACTATCATAAACAACATAAAAATATAATACCATTAGAACCAAAACTCCATATAGTTGATAAAGAAATTGAGGAAATTGATTTTGATACCGTTGATAAACTTACCGTAGAGCAAAAATTACTTCGTACTTTTTTCAATATGTTAGGAAAACGCTGTCAAGAAATGTTAACATTGTTCTATTATAGAGGACTAACTATTAACGAGATTGCTGAAAAATCTGGATACGAAAACGCGAATGTTGTAAGTAGTCAAAAGTCCCGCTGTATCAGACGTCTAAAAGAAATGATTAATACCCGCAATAAATGAATTCTGAAGGTCTTATATTAAAATATATTCAAAACACACTGACTAGTGAAGAGAAATTGGAGTTTGATAGATTGATAGCTTCGGATGAAGATTTTAGGAAAGAAATAGCATTTCATACTGATCTCAAAAAGGTAACTGAAAATAAGGATGATGATAATTTTAAGTCTTTACTTTCTGACCTTGAAGCTAATGCTGAAGTATCTACAAGGAAGCACTACACTAAATGGTATGTGGCTGCTTCCATTATTGTATTGTTAGGGTTAGCTTATTTTTTGAGTTTAAAACCTGCATCTAACGATGAATTATTTACTTCTTATTTTGAACCTTATAGAAATGTGAGTCAACCTGTTGTTCGTGGGGATGAGGATAAAGAACTGAAGACGATTGCATTTAGTGCCTATGAAAATGGTGATTTTAAAAAAGCACTAGCTTTGTTTGACCAGTTGCTACTAGAAAAAGAAGATCCTATTATTTCATTTTATAAAGCAAACGTTTTTTTAAAACTTAATGAAGCAGAAAAAGCTATTGCGATACTTGAGAAAAATATTGCAATTAAAGATTCTTTTAGTGTGAAAAGATACTGGTATTTAGCTTTGGCGTATTTAAAGGTTAATAAACCCAAAAAATCTAAAGAAAATTTAAAATTACTCTTAGAAACTCCTAAAAATACCTATAAGAAAAAGGAAGCTACAGTTCTATTTAAAAAGCTTGATTAGTTTTTTTCTAAAAAGAAGGAGTGGAATAGAAATTAAAATGACGATCCACCAATTCGATATTTCTTGTGATAAAGGGTCTGTATTACCCGACACCACAAATCCAGCCCAATAATAAGGATGTTTTAACAACGGATCATCAGTAGAATCAAGGTATTCTAATTTAGCATTTTGGAGAGCATGATCTTTAGTAAGTCCTTTATTAAGATTATTATAGAAAGAAAACATAATGGCAGCCGTTTCTTTATCAGGAACTTTCCATAGACTCATTACTGTACTTTTTGCTCCTGCATAGTGAAAAGCTCTTGACATACTCATAATACCTTCACTTTTTTCTAGCTTTCCAAAACCTGTATTACACGCACTTAAAACAACAAGCTCTGATTCTATAGGTAGTGTATATATTTCTGATGCAGTAAGCTCAAAATCTTCTGAATTTTTTGAAAAAATAAGCTTATTATACAAAGGGTTCTCACTATCTAGTGTGGCATGGGTTGCCAGGTGTAAAACTGAAGAATTACTTGCTTGTTTGACAAAATTCTTTAGAGATGCCTCACTCCCCAAAAAAGTAGATCCTTTCATAAGTTTGGCAATACCATCGATTTCAGCACTATTTGATGATAAGGAATTCCATCCTTCATATTCTGGTGCAAACCCAATCCAAGTTGATTCTTTTCTTTTTTTAGAAAACCTTTCATTATGTGTTTGTAACAAAGTAGCTGACCCCACATAACTTATCGTATGCTTTCTGAATAAATATTGATCATTATCTAACAAGGCTTCAAACGGAAGGTAACTTAATACGTCATCAGTTACCAGAATAAGTCTTTTCCTTATATCAAACCCTTTTAATAAGAAATCAAATAATTTCTTAGAAGTTTCTTCAACACTTTGTTGTTTAATAAGTTGCTTTCTATAAATTGAAACCAAATTTTTTATTATTGAAGGGTTTGATAATTTAACAAAATCAATATGCTCCTTATTTATTATAAAGGCATATATATTTTCATTGCCCGTATAGTACTCAATAAAGGTGTCATTATTACCTAAATACTTTTTCTGTAAATAAGAGATAGGTACTGTAAAGTCAGCATACTTTAATTGATAGTACTTTGGAAACTCTTTCTCAATTTTATGTAATAGTTCATCCAACCGAGAACTATAGTCTAAACGTTGACTCATTAAGGAATCAACTACACTTGATTGTTCTTCATTATATATTGCTTCTTTAACACCTCCTAAAAGTTGTTTTAAGGTATTCTCATTTTGCAGTAGAGAATCTGGAACCCCAGCCATTTTCTTAAATTTTTCATCTCGAATTCCAGCCAGTAAAGAGCTGTTTCTATTAATTTCAGAAATCTGAAATGCTTTTTCTAAATATTGTTTTTCATTTGTATTTTCATATAAGATATGGCATGCTTCAATTGATTTTTCAAAATAGTCAATATTCCTTTTATTACTATTTATTCTAGAAACTTCTGAGGTATATTCTTTTTTAATGTTTTTAATGTTTTGTATAATTATATCCAAATTATTATACGACTTTTTTAGATCACTAATTTTATTAGACTCTTCGTATTTTGACAATGCAACTAAGTTCGTAATGTGAACAGCTTCTACTAGTAATGAAGGAAAATTATGTTCATTTTTGCTCTCTAAACTAAGATGTTTATCAGTAATAGATAATGCCTTATCATATTCTTTGTTATTAAACAAAGCCTTAGCTAGAAGCAATTCGGCCTCAAGTGTAAATTTGTGATTTTTATAAAAAAACTCTAACAAAATGATGTATGCATTGTTAAAATAGTCCACTGATTTTTTATTAGCTCCAATTTGTAGGTGCAAACTCCCCAAACCAAGATAACAATTAGCTTCAAGAACTTTAGAATTTAATTTTTTTATCCTACGCAATGCTTCAATATACTTCTTTTTAGATTCAATATACAAACCAATAACCGCATATGTCTTAGCCATTGACATTAAGTTCTCAATGGGAAATTGATTATAAATTCCGTTGGACTTTTCTCTAATTACCAAAGCTTTCTTATCGAATTCTAATGATTCTTTATGCTTTTCTTTTAATTTGAGTAATCTCGCGTATGAAGTATAAACATTAGCGACGTTGAGATTATCCTTTCCAAATATACTTATAGACATGTGTAAAGCCTTTTCTATATATTCTTCCGCTTTTTCTAGATCATTTTTTAGAGTATAAACATTGCTTAATGCGACATATATATCAGAAATAAAACCTACTTCTTCACCTTGATTTTGTAAATCATACTCAGCAGATTTTTTATAAAATTCTATTGCTTTTTTATAATCTCCCTGTGCTTCATGTATAATGCCAATATTAAATGCTGTTATTGCTAAATCGTATAAATTAGTAGGATTTTTCAGCTTAATCTGGTAAGCTTTGCTGTAGTAATAATATGCTTTATTAAAATTATCTTTAAGTAAGTAAGCATTTCCTAAATTGTTAAGTAGTTCTGCCTTCACGAGAATAGGAATATTGATTTCAGGAAAATCTAACGTGTTTTCTATCAACCTAATAGTCTCATCATATCTTGTTAATAATATTAAAATCCTGCTGCGTATAGTGTACGTTTTTACAAGATTATATTTTTTAATAGAAGGGTTTCGCAATTGCTCTGCCAAAATAATATCGCTTATTTTCAGCGCCTCTTTTCCATTGCCATCAAGCCTATATATTAATGCCTTAATATTCATTAACTCGCCTCGTAAACTATCATTTTTTATACCTGAAGATGTATACTTTTTTAAAGAGGTGTTAGTCGTTTTTAAAGCTAACGAAAAATTATTTTTATATATTAAGATGTTAGAAATATATAGTTTTGATTTCAAATGATTTACTATGTCATCATTTTTTAAGAAATAGTCTGACGCAAGGTTGAAGTTATGTAAAGCTTCAATGTAATTATATTTTGTAAAAGCGGTAAGACCTTTGTGATATACTCCATTTTTTTGTTGTGAAAAAACAGAAAGCACCATTGAAAATTGTAGAATAAGGACAAATCTTTTTTTCATCAATAGTTTTTACTATAAATATATATCATTTCTTAACTAGTTAATAGTATTTTCATTATTATAATAAGTTGAAAAGACAAAAACCGAGGCGTTTGGCTTCGGTTTTGATGAGGTTGGTACTATTTTGTTTAGTATTCACACTTTATAAGTCCTTCTTTTGAGAAAGATAACCTGAATGCTAAGGTACAACTATCTTTAAATAATTTGTAAAGTGGTTTTAATTACACGATTGGGTTGCTATACACCAAGCCAAGAAGTAATAAATCTACCAATAATATAAATCAAAGGAAAAATAGAGAGGCAAGCTAAAATCACTAACATTTTTTTGAAATTAATATTATCTTCCATCTGTTTTCTCTTTAAACGAACCCATTTTTTATTAATGATCACTCGTTTGACGCACCAAATATAATGTATTGATAATCAGAAGTCAATAGGGATTTTCCCCCTTTTTTGAGGGGGATTTCTCCCTATTAATTAAAAATTAGTTTAATCAATTTACAAGATGAACTGAAAATTCTATCTCTGCACATTCACCTTCTTCATCAGGAATTTCAGTAAAAGGGGGTATTTCAAAAGGATTCGTACAACCTCCTGCATATCCACTAACTTGTTCATAAATCATTCCCGGAATTGCTGGGCCATGACTTCTTAACAAAAGATCTATCTGAGCATTAAATGTATTTCCTTTTTGCAATCCTCCTGCAGAGGGTAAGCCAAAAAGCGCATTTATAGATCCAGAATCATCGCCAGCTTTAAGACGAGCATAAAAGGTTCCTATTCCATTTTGTCTAATTAAGCGACCAGTAGCATACATAAATTCAACACCGGTATCAGGGTTTCCTAAATCAGTATCAATACATTGACCAGGTGTTGCACAATTTTCAGGATTATTCCATATAGCCCACCATAATGTATATACGTATCCTGAAGTTAAAACATTTGAGCGGTATCTCGTCCAAATACCTCTTCTGCCCCTTATTAATTTAGAGTTACCCGTTGTTTGACCGAGTATAGGGTTAATTACATCAGCCCTAGAATAGACAAAATATCTACCATGTTTTTCAAGTGTTTCAAAATCTTTAGCTTTGAAATCGCCATCAAAATTTTCTAAGTTAGCTGAAGGATTGTCTAGAATGATTTCTTCTGAATCTCTGCTACATGAACTAATAGCAAAGATAATAATTAAGAATAGAAGTTTTAATAAATTTTTCATAATAATAAATTTAAAATTGATATGAGATTGTCTTCTAAAAATTGTACAATATTTAATATGACTATCACAACGCGCCATTGTGATAACTAATTCATAACTATAGTTTTATACATCAAATTTAGATAAGAATGTAGAAGAAGTTTAGCACAAATAATTCTATTAGTGGTAAAAAAAGACCATATCTATTTTTGTGTTTGAATAATTAGTTTTAAAAGAATATTACAGAGCTTGTAAATTACTTTTTGGCATAAAAAAAGGAAACTGATGTTTGTCAGTTTCCTTAGTATTGTCACGATAATTTTAATATGTTCTTTTCTTTATTAATTTACCGGAGCGAAAACAGCGAGTTCAATGTCGCCACACTCACCAGTTTGGTCAGGAATTTCGGTAAATGGTGCAATAGCTAAAGGATCTGTACAACCGCCAATATAAGAACCTATTTGTTCTTGAATTTTACCGGGTATTGCAGGACCATGGCTTCTTACTGCCACAACTACCTGTGCGCTAAATGTTTTACCAGTTTGTAATCCTCCTGCGGAAGGAAATCCAAAAAGCGCATTTTCTGAACCAGAATCATTGCCTACTTCTAGTTCGGCTGAAAATTTAGTCAAACCACTACCATCTGCGACGAGTCCGGTAGCATACATTAATTCAACTTCAACCTGATCGGCAATTGCAAAATCTGATTGCCCACAAGCGCCAGGTGTATCACAATTTTTAGGATTGTTCCATACTACCCACCATAAGGTATAGCAATGATCTGATATTAAGTTAGTGGTTTCATAATCAACCTTAATTTTGTTCACTGTTCTCTCAAGAGTTGCAGTTCCTGTTACGGTTCCAAGAATAGGGTTTATAACATCTACAGTAGTTTTATGGTTCTCTTTGACAGGATCATCACTACATGAAGTTGAGGCTAACAGTAATGTAATTAGACAAAGTTTAATAATATTTTTCATCGTGAAAGTTTTTAAGACTGGTTTAAAATTTCAAAGCATCAAGAAATAATAAATTTCAGGTGAATCATCATAGCTCAAAATGATGATTAGATCATTTTCGTAATTTATATTCAAAATTAGGAGCTTGGCTTTGAATAGGTTGGTACAAACAACTCTATTACTTGTAGAAATAGACCAGCATTTATATTTAGTTATTTATAAAGGCAGTAGGTTGAATACCAAATCGTTTATGAAAACACTTAGTGAAGTAAGAAGCACTGCTAAAACCTGAATCAAAAGCAGTTTCGGCAATACTATTATTATTTTCTAATAACTCTAACGATTTTTGCAACCTGTACTCGCGTAGTAACCCATTAATAGACATTCCTGTAACCGTTTTGCTTTTTCGATATAATTCTGATTTGCTCATGGCCATATTCAAACAAAAATCATCAATCCCAAAAATAGGATTACGCCAATTATCGATTAAGGTTTGCATCAATAATTCGAGGAATGTCTCTTCCGATGAATTTATAGGTCTAATAGTATTAACTTGATCAGTTATTTTTTGATATTCCTTTTTATATAATTCACGAACAATGGGAGATATTAAAATTTGATTCACTTCACAAATAGAGCATAAATATTTGCCTAACCTTACTACATCGCCAAAAAACACTTGGTTTTGTGTTACCGGCATGCCCGCATGAATGCTTATTCTTAAATTTATTTCTTTAGCTAACTTAGATAATTTTTCTTGAATATTTAATGCACATTGTACTGCTTGAAAAACTGATTTGAATGAGGCTAAATAGCGCTCTCCTTTTATTTCTCGACCCTCATGTTTCTTTAATTGTTCTTTAACAATATCTTTGTAAGTTGATACTAATTGTTTCGCCTTACCGGAACCAAAAGCTAACTGCAACAGCCTATTATTCATTATCTGTGTTACAACGATAACGCGAAATGCAGGGTCATCAAATATTTTTAAATCACTATAGATGGCGTCGTCGAAAGATTGAACATTTGAAGGATCTTGAACTCTGCCTAAAAACAATTTTACAGCATTACGATTAACTTTTACAATTTCTAAGGGTTTAACGCCCAAAGTTTTTTCATGTAGTTTATTAATTGCTGCTTTATTAGGGGCATCTATTAAACAAAAGGCACGCCCTCTATCTACATCAACCCAATATGTAATACAATTGCAGTTAAAATCTTCTTGCGCCTTCAAATCTTCACGATGTGCCTTTGCAACAGCTTCTGCTGTAGCACCGGGAACCACATGTAAATCCATATACAAAGGCATAATCTAAAATTTTAAAGTTTAATAAGCATACATACAGATCAAACAAGTTTCTCTAAGTAAAGAAAAAGAACTTTGATTTTCTTAGCTTAAAAATTTAATTCAAATACTTGTAGAAATCATTCAATTAAAAGAGTATAAATTTAGTAAAAAAAAACCTTAATAAGGTAAAGATACTGAATGGGTTAATGTCTGTCAAGGGGTTTTCCCCCCTTTTTTTACAGGGGTTTTTCCCCTTATGACCAAAAACCGAGGCGTTTGGCTTTGGTTTTAATGAGTTGGGTATATTATGTTTTCAATGTTTTTTTTAATTATAGGAAATAAAGTAGGGCAACTAAATTAACACATAATTAAAAATGAATTTGTTGTTAGAGAATTAATTCACACGTTTCTTTTCTTCTTCTGCTCCCGTGTCTCTTTCCCTGGAAGATTTAAGTTTTCTGTTTCCGAAGTTTCTGGAATAAGTGAGAATAAAGGTTCTATTCATAAAATCAAAAGTGTTTTTGGTATTTAGATTTTGTTCAGGAATATCAGTGACTACCTCCCATTTTACAGAATCGAATAGATCATTTACTTTAAAACCAAGTGTTCCCCACCTATCACCAAGCTTTTTTTGAAATCCGATATTGATACTATAAAAACCTTCTAGTGTAGAAGTGCCTAACCAGCTATTAAAACTTGGTCCATTATAATTTATATTAATTTCTGAAGTTAGGTCTTTTGCCAACGTAAATGACTGAGTGCTGCTAATGTTTAATGTATTTTGTTCAAAATTAAAATGAGATCCTTCTACGGTATTTGAAATTTTGGTATTCGAGTATATAAAATTGTTTTGCATTTTCCACCAGCTGGCAAACGTTATCGGAAGCCCTAATGTTAAAGAAAAGATCTTTGTTTGATCTAAATTAGCCGCAGCAAAAATCAATCGTTCATTTTCTTCATCAAATCTAGATTGAAATCTCGATATGGTTCCATCTTCAATAGAATATTGTGAAGAAAGGATTATAGACCTATAATTGATATCGAATTTAACCGAGTTTGAAATGGCGGGTTGAATAGCCGGGTTCCCGGCAAAAAAAGTACCCGGGTCAAAGAAAATAACAAACGGGGCCATATCATTAAATGTGGGCCTGGTTATACGTCTTGAATAAGAAAAATTAAAATTTAATGTATCGTTAATTGTATGAGAAATATAGGCAGTTGGAAAAAACTCACCAAATGCCCTGTCAACCACTTTTCCTTGTTTGTCTGAATTTAACTCAGAATCAGTATGTTCATACCGCAAGCCCAATTGTAAGTTCGTTTTATCGCTTATATTGTAATTTAAACTACCATATCCTGCAAATATTCGTTCTTTTAAATTACTAATATTAGTCAAGTCAGGGTCTTCAATAAAATCTTGCCCGGAAAAAGTTCCAACAATGACATCATTATCAAAATTATTGAATGCTGCTTTTACACCCGCTTCCAGTTTTATCTTATTATTGAGCTGATTACTATAATCAACCTTGCCCACTGTTATGTTAATTGGAGTAGTTTTATCGCTTTCGGTAAGTTCTTTCCTCAAAAAATTATTACTGCCATCAAAAAAACTATTGGTATAAACTGTTGGGTTTTCAATATGATATTTTAGATAATCCAAATCAAAACTTATATAGCCTTTATCCTTAAAATTATGTTTGAGATTAATATTTGATCCGATATGTTGCTGTTGGTTCCGTTCAGTGTTCAGTAATTCAAAAAAAGAACTTGGTATGCCATTCTGAGTCTCTTGACCTTGATTTATAGCATCCATTGTCCATTTGTTGTCATTGGCCCAAAGGAGCAATCCTATGACTGTTTTGTCAGATACCTGATAGTCTATTCCTGACCGGATAGCGTGATTACGTTGAATTGGATCCCGATCGGTAATAGTGGTTACATTTACAGGGATGTTATTTTCATTTATAAAACTTCTGTTGAATGTGAATATCTGTCCTTGACTATTTCGCAAAAAAGAATAGTTGCCAAAAATATTAATCTTATGCTTTCTATAATTAAAACTAATATTATCTGAGGTAGTATTACCATTACCCACCCCGGCCGATAGCGAATATGAGCCATTCAGCCCAGCATCTGTCCGCGTTTTTAGAGCGATATTAATAAAGCCGGCATTTCCCTCGGCATCGAAATTAGCCGGAGGTGTAGTGATCAATTCAATAGTTTCAATATTATCTGAGCTCATACCTTGTAGTAACTGCACTACACTTGATGCCGGCATATAACTTTCTTTACCATTTATCATTATGGCAACTCCGCTTTTGCCAACCAGTGATATTGCACTATTTTGCCTATCGATAATAACGCCCGGAGAACGTTCAAGAACTTCCAATGCTGATGAACCGGTCGAAATAATGCTGCTTGCTACATTGATGATCATTCGGTCAATTTTTTGCTCATACAGAGGTTTTTTCGCCACAACTTCGACTTCATTAAGAGCTTCGCCCTCAATCAAAACAAGGGTTTCCACCTTATAACCGGTATTTAGATAAAAAGGTTTTGAATAGGTAGATTGATAGCCCATAATACTTGACATGATCAGATAATTACCTTGCTTAACATTTTCTAATGTATATTTTCCGTTTTCCAGCGTTACTATGCCTTTTACCAGGGCGGAATCTGATGACTTAAGCAATAAAACATTTGCAAATGGCAATCCGTTTCCATTTGTTTCAGAAACTAAACCGGAAATGTTATGTGCAGTTTGCGCAAAACAATGTATTGAAAATGAAAAGAATAATAGCGTTAAGATATTTGATCTATTCATAATCAACAAGTATTGATATTTATATAAAAGCTTACTATTTAGACTTGCTCAAAATTGAATTACTTAACAATTAAACTAATAATCAAGCCAACATGGACGAAAATTCTTCATATATGTCCCAAAGCCCTATATTATTTATCGGAAAAATTACGAATAATCCGATTGCTACTATTGATAATTTTGGCAAATAACATTTGCATTATTGACTAAAAATTATACGGCTTATTATTCTGGTTCACTTTAAAGAAATTAGCTGGCAATCAAAAGTAAATTATTGAAAATCAAATATCAAGGGGATTTTCCCCCTTTTTTTACTGGGGATTTTTCCCCTTTAATGATGTTGAAATGATTTAAATTGATTTTATTTTTAAATGAGTTAAGGTAAATCAAGTGCATGTTTCAGAATAGCACTTTGTATCAAAACAATCCTCCCTGATGCGTACTTTTGATCTTACCCAAATGTTTGTAGGCTTGTTCGGTAACTTCCCGACCTCGGGGAGTACGCATGATAAAACCCTGTTGAATTAAAAAGGGTTCGTAGACTTCTTCAATGGTTTCAGCGCTTTCGCTGACCGCTGTTGCCAATGTTGTAATTCCAACCGGGCCTCCTTTAAACTTATCTATGATCGTAGAAAGAATTTTATTATCCATTTCATCGAGGCCATGTGCATCTACGTTTAATGCTTTTAAGGCGAATTTGGCAATTTTTATATCGATGTTACCATCACCTTTAATTTGAGCAAAATCGCGAACCCTGCGCAATAATGCATTTGCAATTCTTGGTGTACCCCTGCTGCGTCCTGCTATCTCTATAGCTGCTTCCATAGAAATTGGAACGCCTAATATGTGAGCACTGCGTTGAACAATCGTGGTTAGAAGATCGGTTTTATAATATTCCAATCGACTGCTTATTCCAAAACGTGCACGCATTGGTGCCGTTAGTAATCCCGAACGTGTGGTTGCACCAACCAAAGTAAAGGGTTCTAAATTAAGTTGTACTGTTCTGGCATTGGGGCCAGATTCGATCATGATGTCGATCTTATAATCTTCCATAGCAGAGTAAAGATACTCTTCAACTATAGGGCTTAATCTGTGAATTTCATCAATAAACAATACATCACGTTCACTTAAATTAGTAAGAAGGCCTGCCAGGTCGCCGGGTTTGTCTAAAACCGGACCAGATGTTACCTTAATATTTGCATTTAATTCATTACTTAGAATATAAGCTAAGGTAGTTTTACCCAGTCCGGGTGGGCCATGAAATAAGGTGTGGTCTAAAGCTTCATTACGCTGATTTGCGGCTTCCACAAATATTTTAAGATTTTCTAGTATTTGTTCTTGTCCTGTAAAATCGTCAAATTCTAAGGGCCGTAATTTTTTTTCAATATCTAATTCCTCATTAGAGAGACTATCACTTGATGGGTTTAGATTTTCGTTCATAAAAACAAAGATATACTAAAAAAGAAAAGAGGCAATCCCAAAAGAATAATTTTGACCGAATACCTTATTGATTATGATCAAATTTGTCAATTCTTAATATCGGTTGCAAAGACAAAAGCATTGAACTGGGCTTCTTTTATCTCTTTGAGGGCATAATCAGCCTCTAGTTTTGTTTTATAAGAACCAACCCAAACTTTCCATTCAGGTGAAAAAAATCGAATTTCAATATCAGTATCGGGAAACGTTGATGAAAATTCATCACGTACTTTATAAGCACCTTGTTCATTACCATAGAATAGCTGAATCTTATAACCTTTTACTTTTCTAAGGTTCTTATTATAAGCTCTCTTTTTAGCTATGATTTGCCTGATATTTTCACTGCTTTGAATGTTGACAGATCCTTCTTTCTGAGCAAATAAATTAACAGAGCTTATCATGCATATAATACCAATTAAAACGGTGTATTTGTTTAATAATATTTTCATTCTTAAATTAATATTTAAGCAAAAATAAAAATTTGATTTTAGCTTTGAGCATTAGATTGTTATTTAGAATGAATATAAATTACATTTAACATTATTTTTAGATTTTGCTTCTATCATATAAATAGTATTTTTGTCAAATCTTTTTTGAAAAATAAGTCTATTATATTGTTTATTTTTTGAATAGAAAAAATCGTACCAAACAAGACAGATAATATACTTTATAATATGAAAAGTGTACTTCAACACAACACAATCCAAAGATTCTTCCTATCAAGTCTTACATTCATTTTACTTTTAACAACACAATTGTCAGCTCAAGAAGGAGATGCCAAAAAAGGTAAAGGTATATTTAATGCAAATTGTGCAGCCTGCCATAAATTGGACAAAAAATTAATTGGTCCGGCATTAGAAGGTATTAGTGAAAGACGAACTAAAGAATGGTTAATAGCATGGATTAAAGATAACAATGCGCTGAGGGCCAGTGGAGATGCAGACGCTATTGCCATTTATGAAGAGTATAATAAAATGCCAATGTTGGCTTATCCTCAATTATCTGATCAGGATATCGTTGATATTTTAGCTTATACAGACAATAAGCCAGAAGCTGAACCCCAGGAAGGTGCAGTTGGAGCAACCAGTGCAGCGGCATTAGGAATAGATTCTCTGCAAGTAGTAACAGGTAAGAAAATATTCAATGCAAATTGTGCAGCCTGTCATAAATTAGATGCCAAACTTATTGGGCCTGCGTTGGCAAACATTGCCGATAAGAGAACAGACGATTGGTTAAAAGCCTGGATTAAAGATAATGCCGCTTTGAGGGCTAGCGGCGATGCAGACGCTATTGCTATTTTTGATGAATATAATGGGTCTCCAATGACAGCCTTTCCTCAATTGTCTGATCAAGATATTGAAGCGATCATTGCATTTACTTCACATGCAGATATTTTAACAGCCAAAAAAGCTACTGTAGCCGGTACTGATGATACCATTGCAAAAACTGATCCTATTCCATGGGCAACGATCTTAGTATTATTGGTAATTACCTTATTGGTGCTTTGGGTATATTTTATGAGTAAGAATGAGTTCCTTAAATTGGTTACAACTATTGCCTTGTTATTAGCAGCGGGTTATGCAGGTTATGCGGGGATGATGAATATTGGTATGGATCAGGGATATAAACCTATTCAACCCATTGCTTTTTCACATAAAATACATGCCGGTGATAATAAAATAGATTGTCAATATTGCCATTCATCCGCAAAACATAGTAAAACGTCAGGTATTCCATCGGCAAATGTCTGTATGAATTGCCATAAAAGTATATCTGAATATAACGGACCCATAACTGAAGAAAAAGATAAAGTTTTTTATGATAAAGAGATTCAAAAGATTTATGATGCTGTTGGCTGGGATAAAGATAAACTGGCATATATAGAAGGGTATGAAGAAAAACCTATTCAATGGATTCGTATCCATAATTTACCTGATTTTGCTTATTACAATCACGCACAACATGTTACTGTAGCCGGACTTGATTGTCAGAAATGTCATGGCCCGGTAGAAGAAATGGATGAAGTTGAGCAATTTTCACCTTTAACTATGGGGTGGTGTATAGAATGTCACAGGACCACAGAACTTAAAGTTGAAAGTAATGAGTACTATGCCAAAATACACGAAGAATTATCGAAAAAATATGGCGTAGAAAAAGTAACGGTTGCTCAAATGGGTGGTCAAGAATGTGGTAAGTGTCATTATTAAAATTGAGTATAGAATAAAAATATTGAAATATTTTAGAATTACGATTTACGATTAAAATATAGGATAGAATGAAAACAATGGTAAATCAAAAAATTCAAAAATCGTAAATCAAAAATCGTAAAGTAAGAATATGGCATCAAACAAGAAATACTGGAAAAGTGTTGAAGAACTAAATGAAGATAGTTCTATTGTTGCAAAGCTAAGACAAAATGAATTTGTTGAAGATCTACCTACTGATGAATTTCTGGGAGACAAAGAAACCTTAGAGTCCTCTTCTACATCGCGTAGAGACTTTTTAAAATATGTTGGATTCACAACCGCAGCAGCTTCGTTAGCTGCTTGTGAAGGTCCGGTTGTAAAATCGATTCCTTATGTTGTAAAGCCTGATGATGTAACTCCCGGTATTGCAGATTACTATGCTACCTCCATGGCGAATGGTGAAGATTTTGCAAACATACTTGTGAAAGTCCGCGAAGGCCGTCCTATAAAAATTGAACCCAATAAATTAGCTAAAACAAATGGTTCTACAAATGCCAGGGTACAGGCATCGGTATTATCTTTATATGATAACAATCGTTTAAAAGGACCTAAGGCAAAAGGCGAAGCCATAAGCTGGAATACTTTTGATAAGGAGCTTACGGCAGAATTGAGCAAATTGAAGGCAAGCGGTGAAGCGATTGTTTTTTTAACCGGAACACATGCCAGCCCTTCTACACAAAAAATCATACAAGATTTTACGGCATTATATGGTAATGTCGATCATATAACATATGATGCAGTTTCAGAATCCGGAGCACTGGATGCCTTTGAAGCGATGTATGGAGAAAGAGCCTTACCGGATTATGATTTTAGCAAAGCTGATGTCATTGTTTCGATTGGTGCAGATTTCTTAGCTGATTGGCAAGGGGGAGGTTTTGAAGTGGGATATGCAAAAGGACGTGTGCCGAATCACGGTAAAATGTCACGCCATGTCCAGTTTGAGTCTAATATGACCTTGACTGGAGGGAACTCTGACAAGCGTTATATGGTGAAACCATCTGAACAGGCCCAGATATTATTAAATATTTACAATGCATTAACAGGAAATGGCGGGGCAAAAACTACTTCGGTAGATGCTGGCATTCAAAAAGTGGTTAAACAATTGAAAGCTGCCGGTAGTAAGGCAGTTGTTGTGACAGGCCTACAAGATAAAAATGCACAATTAATCACCTTAGCGATCAATAAAGCAATTCAAAGTGAAGTTGTAAATGTAAGTTCGCCTAGATATATAAGGAGCGGTGATGACGCAAAAATTTCGCAATTATTGGCCTCAATGAAAGCTGGTAAGGTGGGTGCGCTATTTATGTATGATACCAACCCTGCATATACATTATCTGGATTTGCAGAAGCACTTGAAAAAGTGAAACTATCTGTGGCCTTTGCAATGACCGAAGATGAAACTGCTTCAATGTCAAAATATGCAGCTGCAATTCCACATTACTTAGAGTCTTGGGGAGATGTTAATATCCAAAAAGGCCAATTCGGATTAGTACAGCCAACTATCAAACCTCTATTTGATACACGCCAGTTTCAAGATACAATACTAAAATGGATAGGAAGTAGTCAATCATATTATGACTATGTAAAGGCGAATTGGAATACTTCTGTTTTAAAAGGGACTTCTTGGAATCAAGCATTACATGATGGAGTTCATATGAATACATCAACAGAGGAGCTTACAGTTAATGAGGTAAATATTGACAGTGCAGCAGCTGCATTGGTATCTTCAATAAAAGGGTCAGATTTAGAATTATCGTTATATACAAAGGTCAGTTTAGGGTTTGGCCAGATGGCAAACAATCCTTGGTTACAAGAATTGCCGGATCCAATTACCAGAACGACGTGGGATAATTACCTGTTGATCTCAAGAGTTGATGCGGAAGCTAAAGGCTTAACGAATTGGACCGTTGCGAACGGAGCCTTAAACGGAGACAAAGTTAATGTAACAGTTAATGGTGTTACCGTTAAGGATGTTCCGGTATATATTCAACCGGGCCAGGCTCCCGGAAGTGTTGGTTTGGCATTAGGTTATGGTAGAGTTAAAGGGGTTAATGCAAATATGAAAGTGGGTGTTGATGCTTATCCTTTTTATCAAAATTTCAATACACATCAACCA
>JGI24023J19991_10000318_pt1 | contig 37918 bp, 35 predicted proteins | sample Cruoilmetagenom1_FD_19991 | JGI IMG/M metagenome (IMG submission 19991)
TATATTGCGAAAACAAAAAAAAAGAGTAAAGAGAATTTATATTTTAACCTATTCATTTTTGTGATTTGGTTACCAATGATCAAAAGCTATACCAATTTATACCAAATAATTAAATCGATATTCGATTGAGTTTCGGGTATAAAAGTAATAAAACTTACTATAGGTGCAACTATACCTTATTTAGAACCATTATAAATAATATTTATACCCCATAAAATTATCATAACATGTTCAAAATATTTAAATTTGCATCGTTTTTAAAGTCAATAAATTCAAAACTTAAATATGTCAACAGACATTCGTATTAAAAAGGGCTTTGATATTAAGCTCATTGGCGAAGCAGACAAAACCACTACTGAACTACCGACAAGTAGTGTTTATGCGATAAAGCCTGAAGATTTTCACAAAATTACCCCCAAACTGACAGCTAAAGAAAAAACAGAATTGAAAGCCGGAGAAGCATTGTTTTATTCAAAAGCAGATGAACGTATTTTGTTTCCATCACCGGTCAGTGGTGAAGTAATTGAAGTTGTAAGAGGCGCAAAGCGTAAGATTTTAGAAATTAAGATTTTGGCTGATAAAACGCAACAATATAATGATTTTGGCAAAAAAGACACTACTAACTTGTCATCTGAAGATGTTAAAGCGCATTTGTTGTCATCGGGTTGTTGGCCTTTTATAAAACAACGCCCTTATGATGTAATAGCAAAACCTGATGATACTCCCAAAGCAATTTTTATCTCGGCATTCGCCAGTGCCCCATTAGCAGCTGATTTTTCTTATGTGTTAAAAGGGAAAGAAGCCGAGTTACAGATAGCAGTAGATGCTTTAGCAAAATTAACTGAAGGTAAAGTACATGTTAGTGTAGATGTTAATGATACATTATCTCCTTTTGTTAACCTTAACGGGATTGAGTTGCACATAGTTTCTGGTCCACATCCTGCAGGTAATATAAGTACACAAATTGCTAAAATTGACCCGATTAATAAAGGTGAAGTAGTTTGGATTATTACACCCCAAGATTTGGTAATTATCGGTGAATTATTGCTGACAGGTAAATTCAATGCTAAAAGGACAATTGCTTTGACTGGTTCTCAATTCAATACTCCCAACTATGTTACCGGAATACCCGGTACTCAAATAAAAGAGTTGGTTTCTGATAATTTAAATACCAATAATACCAGAATTATTAGTGGCAATGTACTGTCGGGAAAGGAAGTAAAGGAAGATGGTTATTTAGGTTATTATGACAACCAAATTACAGCGATACCCGAAGGTAATGATTATCAATTGTTCGGATGGCTACTTCCAATTTTTAATAAAATTGCTTCCTCAAGGGCAATGATATTTTCTTGGATGAATCCTAAGAAGAAATATGATTTAAATACAAATACCAATGGAGAGCATAGAGCCTTCGTTGTAACAGGAGCTTATGAAGAAGTTTTTCCATTAGATATCTATCCCTTACAACTCTTAAAAGCTTGTTTGTATAAAGATTTGGATGAGATGGAAGCTTTGGGAGCTTATGAGGTAGCACCTGAAGATTTTGCCTTGACAGAGTTTATATGTACATCAAAGCAACCACATCAACAAATAATTAGGGAAGGACTGGATTTGATGATAGAAGAAATAGGTTAACAAATAAAATGCTGATAAAATAGCGCATCTAGTGCCATCTGCACGGAAGGTTAAATAAAATACAATGGGTTTAAAACAAAACTTACATCAATTAAAAGAAAAGTATAAAGGCACAAAAATGGCTCCTGCGTTTGGAGCCTTACATACATTTTTATATACACCTAATGAAACTACACACGCTGGTACACATATCAAAACTGCCGATGATTTAAAGCGTACGATGAACATGGTAATTATGGCATTGATTCCGTTGTTAGTTTTCGGAATGTTCAATGCAGGCTTTCAGCAAAACATCGCTATTAACAGTAATTTTACCTCAGGTATGTCATTTTTTAGCACTGAATTTTGGACGCTGGATAACTTTTTAATCGGATTTTGGAAAATACTTCCTTTAGTAATTATTTCTTATGGTGTAGGACTTGGAGTTGAATTTATTTTTGCTACTATAAAAGGACATGAAGTTGAAGAAGGCTATTTGGTTACCGGAATGTTAGTACCATTAATTGTACCTATTGATATTCCATTATGGATGCTCGCGGTAGCTGTGATTTTTGGGGTAGTGCTCGGTAAAGAAGTATTTGGCGGTACAGGAATGAATATATTAAATCCGGCCTTGACCATTCGGGCATTTTTATTTTTCGCTTATCCTACATGGATGAGTGGTGATAAAGTTTGGGTAACCGGTGCTGTAAAAAGAACCCAGGAAATAGCAGATGGGATGCAGGTAGATGCCTTTTCAGGTGAAACTATTTTAGGAAGCTTAGCACAAAGTAAAGAATTTGCCTATTCTGTTTGGGATATGTTTTACGGATTTATTCCTGGTTCGGTGGGCGAAACTTCTACCCTCTTAATTTTATTGGGTGGCCTCTTTCTGATATTTACAAAGATAGGTAGTTGGAGAATTATGTTAAGTGCAACTATTGGTGCTTTGGTAATGGGGCTTATTTTTAATGGAGTTGTTGATACAGGTTGGATTGGAGAAGGTAGCAAATTCTATAGCTTAATGACAACACCGTATTGGCATCATTTATTAATTGGTGGTTTTGCGTTTGGTGTAGTATATATGGCCACAGATCCGGTAACAGCATCACAAACCAATAAGGGGAAATGGATTTATGGATTTCTGATAGGATTTATGTCCATTATGATTCGCGTGTTCAATCCGGCCTACCCTGAAGGCGTAATGTTAGCAATCTTATTAATGAATGTGTTTGCACCAACAATTGACCATTATGTGGTACAAGGGAATGTTAAAAGAAGATTAAAGCGTTTAAAAGCAAAAACTGCATAACGAAATGGAAAGAAGAACAGACAAAAATTCATATACAATACTATTTGCAATTGGAATGGTAGTTGTTGTTGGCTCATTATTAGCATTTGCAGCATCATCGCTAAAACCCAAAATAGATGAAAATAAGCGTGTAGAAAAACAACAGAACATTTTATATGCTATGGGAATTAATGATAATGATGAAGGTAGTGTGGAATTTGTTGCTAAGGATATAGTTGAAGGTGAGTTTTCAAAATACATTAAAAAGCAGTTGATCATACAAGGTGATGAAGTAATTGAAGATACTAATGCCTACCTAATAGATATTAAAAAAGAAAAAACCCTGGCAAAAGAAGCTTCTTATGAGAGAAGACTACCCTTGTTTGTTGGCGAGAAAGATGGGTCAACATTTTATGTTGCCCCTATTAGAGGAAAAGGCTTATGGGATGCCATCTGGGGATATGTAGCTCTGGATAAAGATATGGTAGTTCAAGGCGTATTCTTTGATCATAAAGGAGAAACAGCAGGACTAGGTTCTAATATCAATCAACGTTTCTTTATGGATGATTTTATCGGAGAACATATTTTTAGTGATGGTTCATTTAAAGGAATTACTATTGCTAAAGGAAATGCAGACCCGAAGAATATTGATAAAACGGATAATGAAGTTGATGCCATTGCAGGGGCAACTATAACAGGAGATGGCGTTACCGCAATGATTAGATCTGAACTAAAATTATATGTGCCTTATTTTAAAACTTTAAAATAAAATCAAATGGCTGAAGTAGTAGAACAAGAAAAAGTAGAAAAGGTATCTAAGGAGCCTCTGTTTTCTAAGAAGAATAGAAAATTAATTATTGATCCTATAACCGATGATAATCCAATTACAATTCAAGTATTAGGTATCTGTTCAGCGTTGGCAATTACGGCAGAATTGGAGGCCTCAATAGTGATGTCTATTTCAGTATTGTTTGTATTAGGTATAGGTAACGTGGTCATTTCATTAATGAGAAATATCATTCCTCCAAAAATTAGAATTATCGTACAACTAGTAGTGGTTGCTACATTGGTAATTATTGTTGATTTAGTATTGAAAGCTTTTGCATACCAATTAAGCAAAACGCTATCCGTTTTTGTAGGATTGATCATTACAAACTGTATCATTATGGGTCGTTTTGAGGCCTTTGCCTTAGGGAATGGCCCCTGGAAATCCTTTCTCGACGGAGTAGGAAATTCATTAGGATACGGTATTATCTTAATAATCGTAGGATTCTTTAGAGAACTGTTGGGATCAGGCACTTTATTAGGATTTAAAGTCTTGGGAGATCCAATAGAAAAAACAGGACTGTATGCATTGGGGTATGAAAATAACGGATTCATGTTACTTGCTCCAATGGCATTGATTGTAGTAGGCCTCATTATTTGGGTGCAGCGAAGTAGAAATGTAGCATTAGTTGAAGAAAATTAGAATGATTTGTCATCCTGTATTGTGATTTCGACAGATTCAGGATCTCATTAATTATAAAAAATATGGAACATATAGAATTATTTTTCAAATCAATCTTTATTGACAATATGGTATTTGCCACATTTTTAGGAATGTGTTCATATCTGGCTGTATCTAAAAAAGTTAGCACCGCTGTTGGTTTGGGTGCGGCTGTAATATTCGTATTGGCAATTACAGTGCCATTAAACTGGCTATTAGACCAATATATTTTACAAGAAGGAGCATTGGCTTGGTTAGGGCCTGAATATGCGGCTTATGATTTAAGCTTCTTGTCATTTATCATGTTTATTGCAACCATTGCTACTATGGTGCAATTGGTGGAAATTGTTGTAGAAAAATTTTCACCGGCNTTGTATAATTCGTTGGGTATTTTCTTGCCATTGATCGCTGTGAATTGNGCCATTTTAGGAGGTTCATTATTTATGCAATCACGAGAAATTCCAACCTTAGGCTTAGCAGTTACCTATGGAATTGGTTCTGGTATCGGATGGTTCCTGGCAATTTTAGCAATTGCCGCCATTCGCGAAAAGATCAGGTATTCAAGTGTTCCGCCCGCATTGCGTGGCTTAGGAATTACCTTTATCATTACAGGTTTAATGGCAATTGGTTTTATGAGCTTTGGAGGGATGCTAACAGGTGGAGACGAGAGTGTTGAAAATGAAAAAACAGAACAAGCCATTCAGTTGGAAGAAGAGGATATGGATGCTAAAGAAAAGGAAATAAAAAAGTCTACTGAAGAAGAAAATACAACAGCATTAAACGAGTAATATGATATTAGCAGTAAGCACAACAGGAACAATCATGGTTACAGTAATAGCTTTTTTAGTTATTACACTTTTATTGGTTGCATTGTTATTGGTTGTAAAACAAAAATTAGCACCGTCAGGTCCGGTAAAAATTACCATTAATGGTGAAAAAATTATAGAAGTCCCTTCAGGAGATTCATTATTGTCAACCTTAGGAGGCCAAAAAATATTTTTACCATCAGCTTGTGGTGGTGGTGGTACCTGTATTCAATGTGAATGTCACGTAAACTCCGGTGGAGGAGAAGCTTTACCCACAGAGACACCTCATTTTACAAGAAAAGAATTAAAATCCGGAGCGAGATTAGCATGTCAGGTGAAAGTAAAACAAGATATGAATATCTCGATCCCGGAAGAGGTTTTTGGTATCAAGAAATGGGAAGCTACTGTTGTGCGTAATTATAACGTAGCATCTTTTATAAAAGAATTTGTGGTAGAGATCCCTCAAGATATGGGCTATAAGGCAGGAGGATATATTCAGATTGAAATTCCAAAATGTGAAGTTCAATTTGCAGATATGGATATTACAGCACATCCTGAAGAGCATGAAACACCTGATAAGTTTCAGGAAGAATGGGATAAATTCGGATTGTGGCCTATGGTAATGAAAAATAATGAGATAGTGGAAAGAGCATATTCTATGGCTTCTTATCCCGCTGAAGGACGTGAAATTATGTTAAATGTACGTATTGCTACACCGCCTTTTGATAGAGCAAAAGGTGCATGGATGGATGTAAATCCAGGTATTGCTTCATCCTATATTTTCTCTCGTAAGCCAGGAGATAAAGTAACTATTTCTGGTCCTTATGGCGAATTTTTTATCAACGATTCTGATGCAGAAATGTTATATGTTGGTGGTGGGGCCGGTATGGCACCAATGCGTTCACATTTATATCACTTATTCAAAACATTAAAAACAGGACGTAAAGTTTCTTACTGGTATGGCGGACGATCTAAACGTGAATTATTCTACCTTGACCATTTCTATCAATTAGAAAAAGAATTCCCGAATTTTAAATTCTATTTGGTGTTGTCTGAACCGTTACCGGAAGATAATTGGGTAGATAAAAAAGATATTAATGATCCTAAAGGAGATGGATTTAAGGGTTTTGTACATCAAGCGGTTATAGATCAATATTTGTCAAAACATGATACACCCGAGGATATAGAATTGTATTTCTGTGGACCACCACTAATGAATAAAGCCGTTCAAAAAATGGGCGAAGATTTCGGTATCCCGGATGAAAATATTCGTTTCGACGACTTTGGAGGATGATGCCAAGCATCGTTTTAAAGAATGTCATTCCTGCGCAGGCAGGAATCCGAAATTAAAAAAAACCAACACATTTCAGTGTTGGTTTTTTAGTTTTTACTTGCACATATCAAGTGTCAACGAAAAAGTGATAATCTTTGAAAAGATACATATTGAGTATATACATTATCTTTGCACAAAATCATTCTAAATGGGTACTTTTCAAGAGTTGAACTTATCACAGCAATTGCACTTGGCAATTGATGATCTTGGATTCAGTCAGCCAACACCTGTACAAGAAAAATCTTTTTCCGTTATTCTTTCAGGAAAGGATATGGTCGGAATAGCGCAAACCGGTACAGGGAAAACATTTGCCTATGTGCTTCCAATATTACGCGATTTAAAGTTTTCAAAACAGGTGAATCCAAGAGTGATGATATTGGTTCCAACACGCGAATTGGTGTTGCAAATAGTCGAGGAAATAGAAAAGATTACCAAATATATGAATGTCCGTGCGTTAGGAGTTTATGGAGGTACAAATATAAATACGCAAAAACAGCTTATAGCGCAAGGAACAGATATTATCGTAGCAACTCCGGGAAGATTATATGACCTTGCACTAAGCAGGGCATTAAAATTAAAATCAATACAAAAATTAGTGATTGATGAGGTAGATATAATGCTTGACCTCGGATTCCGTTTTCAACTGCAGAATATTTTTGAAATTCTTCCTGAGCGAAGACAAAATATTATGTTTTCGGCTACTATGACTGACGAGGTGGATGCTTTGATCAATGATTATTTTATGCAGCCTTCCAAGATTTCAATTGCGGTGAGTGGTACACGGTTAGATAATATAATTCAACAGGGTTACAATGTTAAAAATTTTTATACCAAGGTTAATTTATTAGCACATTTATTAAAAAACAAAGACGAGTATAGCAAGGTATTGGTATTTGTATCTAATAAGAAGAAAGCGGACAGATTATTTGAGGCATTAGAAGATATATATCATTCAGAGATTTGTGTCATACATTCGAATAAAACTCAAAATTACAGGGTACGTTCTATCAAACAATTCGATAAAGGAGAAAATAGAATTTTGGTAGCTACCGATGTAATGGCTCGTGGATTAGACCTCAATGAAATTAGCCATGTTATCAATTTTGATACGCCTAATTTTCCTGAAAACTATATGCACCGTATCGGGAGGACGGGTAGAGCGGCACACGAAGGAAAAACGTTGTTATTTTCTACAGAAAAAGAACAAAAGGCAAAAGAAGCGATAGAAGCCTTGATGTCTTATAAAATTCCTGTCGCTGATTTTCCGTCAGAGGTGGACGTTTCAAAGCAATTAACACCTGAAGAACGTCCTGTGGTTGTTGAAAGAGAGAATCCACATAACAGAAATACCAAAGGCGAGTCTGGGGCTTCCTTTCATGAAAAAAGTAAAAAGAATAGTCAAACCAACCTGGGAGGTTCTTATCGAAGAGAAATAGCCAAAAAATATAAAAAGCCCAAAACCAGAGGGGATAAAAACTTTAATAAACGAAATAAGAAAAAGTAGTTTATTGTCATTCCTGCCTTTCGACAACCTGTCTTGAGCGCAGTCGAAAGGCTCAAGATAAACTTTGGCAGGAACCCATAAAGAGTGTCTATTTTTTTCTACACAAATAATTAACCATTTAATTTCTTCTTTTCTAAGAGAAGGTGTCCGCTAAGACGGGCGGAAGGGTCGGTTTACAATGTCTTCACAATCACAGCTAACCTGTACTGAGATTTTACAAAAATTCCTCTTTTTACAGCAGGTTTTATGGTAGGTAAGTCAGCAATGCTTTGTCTTATGACCGTATCTAGCGACGGTAATTGGGCAACAATACTTTCAGGCGAATTGATATGAACAACGCTTGCTTTACCGGTATTATCGATCAAGATATCAATCAATGTAGTGTCGTTTACTCGTTTTTTGACTTTTAACTCGTTTTCATTGAGTGATGCAGATAGTTTTTGTGTCAAGGTTAGTTCAAAACATTTTTTTTGATTGTCGTTTTCAGAAAAATTTTCACAATCAGAAAATATAGGATATACATCTACTTTTGTAAAATCAATAAGCGTATCCAACACCTGTAAGTTACTTTTTGAGGTCGAAGTATCAGGCGAAAAATAATCGCAAGAAGTTAAAAATAATAGTACTAAAAGGAAATAGAATACTCGCCTTAACATTATTGGTTGTAATTACAACGAAAGTACAATTTTTTTAATAATTTTAGTCAGGTTTGTTACTTGATAAATACTGTAAAGTATTACGTAACAAAACACATACTTTGCATACTTATTGGTATATACTTAAAAAATTAATACTGAAACATGGATATATTTTTATTGATACTCGGGTTTTGCATCATGGGCTTAGGCTTGATAGGTTCTTTTATACCTGTATTACCCGGGCCCTTAACCGGATGGGTTGGTTTATTAGTCTTGCACCTGACAAAGGCCATCCCAATGAACTGGACCTTTTTAGGAATTACCTTAGGTATCGCGTTGCTCGTTTGGCTATTGGATTATATTATTCCGGCAATGGGGACGAAAAGATTTGGCGGTAGCAAAGAGGGAGTAATAGGTACTACACTTGGTTTGATTATCGGCTTATTGTCACCTATTCCATTCGGCTTTATCATTGGTGCTTTTGTGGGAGCCTTAATTGGGGAGTTTATTCATGATAGTAGAGACACATCAAGAGCCATAAAAGCAGCTTTTGGATCTTTTTTAGGTTTTTTAGCTTCTACGACCTTAAAATTTGCGGTCAGTTTTGTATTTCTAATTTATTATATTCTTAAAACGAATGAATATTGGAACGCACTATTTGCATAATACCAAATAACTATAAAATAGAAAAAGCTTTCCAGTTAATGGAAAGCTTTACATGAATTTAGCGATTTCAATTCCTAAGTATAAATAGTATTCTTTATTTTCTTTTTCTGTTTAGGGTTGTTTCATAGCAACTTTCCCTTGACGATACATTAATTAAAAATTAATGCTTTTTTGTAAATGTTTCTTTTTAGGGACTTTTTTAAAAGTTTACTTTATGTTTCACTTACGTATATGAAACAATCCATAAATATATATTCCTACCCTTACAGTATAATATTTTTACAAATAAAACGTAATACTCTTAATATCAACAGATTAAAATATTATTTTTTTAACCTATCAAAGGAATTGAAGGCCGTATCTTATCCGGTAACTGCTTATGAATTTGAATACGATTTACCTAATCATCAACCTTGGGAATGTTAATTTCTGAACCAAAGAATAATGCATTTAAAAAAAGTTTATTTGTACCATACCAGGCTCCTCTAAAATTAGGATTATCGGCAAATAGTATAACGCGTCCCTTACCTATTTTGCTAACAATTAAGGAGGCTGACTTTTTTAAATACGTATTCAAATTTTCTGGACTTATAAAACCATCAACGTGTGGATTCTTCACATATTTGGCGACAGTAGCATATGGATTCTTACTCGGTGACAACCAAACGTTGCTATTTCTATAAACGGGTAAAATTTTTCTATGATAACCAAATCCTAAGGGGCTGGTAAGGTCGAGATCAACATTAAAAATGGCGCCCCCAACTCTTTTTTTTCCAAGAATTTCAGGAGCATCTCCGTAGGCTAGTCGCTTAACCGCCTTACCGGAATCCTTTTCTTTTTTCACCAATGACTCTTTGACCAATTTCTTTTTAATGGCCCAGGAACTAGCTTCTCTCGTCGTAATTAAGGTATTACCCTGTGCTACCCAATTTTTTATCTTGTGTTGCTGTACACTATCTATTTGATTATAGCTTCCTGAAACCATAATTAGGGTATTATACCTATTAAGATTTACATTTTTAAAGATATGTAATGGTACCTTAGCCAATGGCATGTTTAATTTGGTATCCAACAAATGCCAAACTTCACCGGCTTCATACGAAGAAACACCATTGCCTACTAACAACAAAGGTTTGGGTTTTTTCAACGTCCTGAAATTACGACTACCCAGATCTATCCCTTGTGTACTATATCCGGTATTAACGGCATAAGCCTGAATGTTATAATTTTTAGATACGGTTTTAACCAGTTCATATAATTTGTTCGAATCAATATCCTGAAGACTCACAGGTATCAGTAGTGTCCCTCTGTTAAATTGATGGTTCTCTTGATCAATAGTTGTGGAGAAAGGTTTAAAAGCTGCTTTTAACTTAACTTTATGTTGTTGTAAGTAATGCAAAACAGCAGGGGCGTAATAATCATCCCAGGGAATTAAATACGCATATTGTGATTTTTTAAGATCATCGATATTAGCTAAACTATCAGTGTTTGTAATTTTAGTCCCCTTTTTGAAAGTACCCGTAACTTTGCTATAAGGCATGTTATAAAAATTAGCAACAGACCAGGCTGATGCATCATAATAAACACTATCCCTATAGGCATCATAGGTTTCAAACATCGTTTGTACCATTCTGTATTGAGATTGCCTGGCAGGAACGATAAAAGCATTCCCTTTTTTGAAAGATAAATTTTTTAATTTGGTAGATTTATTCAAGTGAAATACATCTATTTTGTGCTTTAATAAGAGTTCTATAAATTTTTTAGTTCTGTTTCTATCAAAATTATCACCGAAAATATATCCTTTAATGGAGCTTTTATCGGCATTTCTAGTAGCCGAAGTAAAAAAACGATGTTTATATTCATGGAGATAATCTTTATTGTCAATAGCTGCTTTTATTGTGGCAAAACTTGATACGAATTGATTTCGTATCGTAAATTTAAATGAAATTTTACCCATATCAGTTTCCTGCAAATGCCCCCTTGAACTGGCCTGTTCGAATAATAAGGCCAGCGCACCTTGTAAGTCAGGGTAGGACGAGCCATAACCCGGATAGGTACCATCAAAAGCTTCTTTCGTAAAATAAAATGAGCCTATTTTATTTAGATCTGCAGTGAATTGTTTTGCAAAAAGCTCATTCAATGTTGTATAGTTCTCTTTTGGCATAATAGGATCCTTCGAAGCATTCGGTTTCATAGGTTCAAAGAAATAGGTACTGTTGGTACCCATTTCATGAAAATCAGTAACCACATTTGGATACCAGTTATGGTACCATTTCAATTTTCCCTGGCTTTCAGGATGGACAGCCAATAACCAATCTCTGTTGAGATCGAACCAGTAATGATTGGTTCGCCCTCTTGGCCAGGATTCATTATGCTCCATGTCATATTTATCGGCAACTAAAGGATTGCCGCGTCTTGAATTTGCCCATTGAGTATGCCTGTCTCTCCCATCAGGATTTATAGTTGGGTCAATAAAAAGTACAGCATTATCTAAATAGGAGGTAATATCTTTATGTTGCGAAGCGATCAATACATATGCGGTTAACATTGCCGCTTCGGCACTTGACGGTTCGTTGCCGTGAACGCCATAAGCCAAATTGATAAAGACTGGTAATTGGCTAACATCAAGTAAGGGACTATTTGGATCTGTTAATTGTACATGTTTTTGCCTTAGATTTTCAAGATTCGCAATGTTAGCTGCATTAGAAATATTCAAAATAATGAGTTCACGTTGCTCATGGGTCTTTCCATATATGGTTAAAGTGGCCTTATCTGATACCGAAGCTAAGGTCTTAAAATAGGCAACTATCTTATCATGTCGTGTATGATAGGTACCTATAGGATAACCCAAAAATTCTTCGGGATTTGGTATGTTGGAGTCAAAGGGTCCCTGAGCTCCGTAAAAATAATCTTGTGAAAAAACAGAAAAGCTACATAGGAAAAGTAAGAAATAAGACAGAATTTTTTTCATGATAAGGATGAATTAGTTGGTTTAAAAAAGAGGCTAACTTATAGTAGTACTAAGGTACAAAAAGAATGTGATTTTTCAACCAATGCATACGGTCATTGTAAATAATATTTCCACTAGATTTTTGTGACATTTACTTAAATTGATTATTCTAAATAGTTAATCATATTATTAAATGTTGTAATTTAGTTAGGTCGATTTAATTAAATTTTTTTAGAAATAAAGAGTGAGAATTAAATTTTTGAAAATGAAAGTAATTGATAATGAATTATAACAAAGCAATTTATATTTTAGCTATGTTCGGTCTTTTTGTGTGTTCTTTGAATGCCCAATCTAAAGGCAATAAAAGAGTCAATTCATCTTATGGTAATTGGAGTTTTGGAGCAGGTATAAATGTTGTAGACGATTCTGGTACAAAAGGGAAAGATTTTTTTAATGTTAAGGAAAATTGGAATTACAGTTCCTCCTTCACGGTTAATGTGGAGTATTATATTGATAATCAATGGAGTATTTCGGTTGCAGGATCAATGAACGAGTATGTATCTGGTAAAAATATTGATAACGTTGGTTTTGTTGTCAAAGGTTATACTGCCGATTATATTGCAGCCGATCTGTCTACAAGGTTCTATTTTGGCGACTTATTCTCGAGTTATGCCTTTGATACTTATGTATTTTTAGGATTCGGATACAATAAGATTGGCCGTTATAAAATAGATCCATTCATGGCTGATTTACCTGTAGATATTGATGTTTTACCAAATGAAATAAATGGTATACCTGTTGATGCAAATGGATTTTATGATATGCCTGCAGTAGGAAAAATTACATTAAATGGTGGTATAGGATTTAATTATTGGTTAGCAGAAACATGGGGCCTAAATTTTAATTTTACGGGCAAAGTGGCTACCGGAGGTGGTGAAGTCAAAACAGGGCCAAACAGTGTGTCAAATCAGGCACAATTTTCCTTGGGGGTTATTTATTTTCTTAAAAATTTTAAAAAAAACAAAATATCCAGGAATAAATAAAAGTTTAAACAAAGTTTTTATGAATAATAAAAATACATTCGCAATAAGAAGATTTTATTTAAAATGTTTAGTAAAAACTTTTGTAAAACAAAAAAAGCTTCCCAATATTGGGAGGCTTCCCATTGGCACGTACTGAATTTATTTCAGTACCCACCTTGGTGTTTTTCTAAACACTAAAACTACACATCATTCATATTTGAATAATGGGAATATATTTGGAATAGTCTGATTGTAAAATGTTGGTCCAAATTATTTTATTGGACAAACATTACCTATTCTCCAATAACCTGACATAATTGCCGATTGAAAACTTGCTCCGGCATTGATATATCCCGGCATCGTATATCTAATTTTAACGTTTTTAATTTTATATTCAGAAGAATTCAACATTTTTTTTCCAATTTTTAGTTTATTGCCCCACTTCCACTCTAAAAGATCAGCGGCTTTGGGCTTCAAATTATAAAATTTATAATTTCCCGGATTACTAATGTCAGGTTGCGTAAGTAAATATTCCTTATTGTCAGACAAGTCTATTACCCACATCAACAATTGTGCATTGTACAATTCGGGCGTACCTGAAGTGATATTAGTACCGAGAACTCGAGTTACATCAACACTAAAACCTTTTAAATTTTGCCAATTCAAATTGTTGGAAAGATCTGGAGATTTAAAAAAAATATCAGCACGCTCTACATTTTGATTCTCAATGCCATATCCACTGGCACCGGTGTTGGCTTCAAGAGCAATGTTTTGATGATTCGCTAAAATATATGGTAAAAAAGCATTTGTCTTGGGTGGGTTTCCGGCAGTGACATGCATAATTTTCTTATAGGTGGAAGATTCATCATATATTGCAGGGATTGAATCTGTTTCGTAGAACTGCATAAGAGTCCAATTCTGAGCTGTCCCATCGTCAAATGTAAAACACCCAGGGGCTTTTGGAAAGGTAAAATAATAAACGACTAAAGCTAATAAGGCTAATAGTATTACCAATGATAAACCTACAATCGGTTTATTCCAATCGTTAATTGTATATTCCTTCTTCATAATTTTATTTTTTGTAGTTATAAGTTTAACTTTTATAATTGAAAAAAGCAATGATATATATCAGGCAAATAGATTTTTTGGATAAGATGTAGAGAGGATATCAATAGATAATGGGAGAAAAATAATAAAACAGTCTTAAAACAAAAAAAACANCCCAAAATAAGGGAAGCTTTCTATTGGTTTAATTAAAAACCCTGGTGTTTTTNTAAACACCAAAACAACGCAACTATTATTAATTTCTCAACGACTTAGGGAANAATNGCGGTCTGGAAGGGACTCGAACCCGCGACCCCTGCTTAAAGCACATTAGGAGTGATCAATTAAAATCCTTAAAAAAACTTTTCAAGTGTGATGGCATAAATATTTAAAATACGAAAAAGNATTTTCATCAAAAATATTATATTTTTGAANGAAATTCGATAAAACGACAAAATGAAATATCTATACTACATACAAGGTGTTCATGCTGTGCGTGTTTCTTTGGAAGANGATATAATTATGGAAGTTGAACGCTATGATAAGAAGCGGTTGGGATTTGTGAGTGATTTTAAAANCCTGAAGCGTATCAATGATGATATGGAAACGCAGAAAGTTTCTTTAAAGGAATTTTGGGAATATATTGCTCATTTGCGTTCGTTTAGCTTAAATTAGGATAAACAATAAACCATGCCATATCAAGCAGGAGAGAAATATAGAATTCTGGAAGAAAATCAACAAAGTGGTGAGCGTATGGATTTTGACCGTGATCTATAAAATTAAATCATATGAAAGAAAGTAAAGTTTTCGATGCGATTGCAGCGCATGATCAAAAGCTGATCCCTAAAGAATTGTTGGATAAGTTCAAAGCCTTGTGTGAATATCAGGCGGTTCATAATCCTTATAAAACACTTCAGGCGGGATTTAACCGATTGAAGGATACAGAACATATAACCTTTGGCCAAGCGGCAACCGTTGCCCCGTTCATGGTAGACCCACGAAGCCAACAATAAAATTTACTAATGAAAGAAAACGAGAATATCGATCCGTACCGACAACACCCCAATGAAGTGGCCATAAAAGATTTTAAGAAACTGGATACAAACAGGCTGGAAAAAATGATTGCAGCTACCGAGAAAGGCGAAGGCAAAACGATAAAACTAACCTTTGAAATTCCCATTGAGCATACTACCCTCGCTGCATGGTTAGAACTACGCCGCGTTCAATACCAAGGGGATAACAACATCCCTATCGCTTTGAGTGATTTTATTGAAACGCCACTCAATAATCATGATTTAAAATGTGCCGGCACATGGATCAGTACAATTATAGACGAACAAATGATGCTTGGAGCGTATCATGACCTCTGTACGGGTGCGCATCCATATTTGTATGAGCGACCATCAAAAAAGGAATACCAGAAAACGGAAGGTGATAACGATCTTCCATTTTAATCGGTAGTATTTTTCATGGATTGAAAAAACGCAAAGAGCGTATGAAAACCATTTATAAAAATACCGGGCATCGAATAGTCTATTATATTGCCTGCAATATTGGGGCGCGTATTACCTGTCAAGGCCAAGAGCCATTATATGGCGAGCGTTGGGATTATGATCAAAAGCGGTTTGTTCGCGATGATGGTATTATAGGTAGGATGTCATGTGATTTGGATGCGCGTTGGGTTTCAGGTCAAGAATGTAAGGAGTTTTGTTTGAGGAATAACAAAGAGGATATCCCAAAAATAGATGATGTTTTTTTTTTTAAATTATTTACAAGATAAAGATTTTTTATTTACCAGAAAACAACAATTAAATGCAGAAATTAGGTTTTTAATCTGGCTAGTTAATTTTTATAGATCAGTATTAAGTGTAACACTGCAATAAACAAAAAACATCCCTTACAAGGGATGTTTTTTAGTAAATGATTGTTAATTAAATATAGTCTTATCTTAATTATTTAATTACTAACTGTTTTCTATGAATTTTATTACCATCTTTAATAATAACAAAGTATCTTCCTTTTTTATATTTCGAGGTAGTAAACTCAACTTTATTTAATTTCTCACTTCTTCCTAATTCAGAATCATAAATAACATCAACTCTTTGACCTTTAATATTGAATAATTCTATTGTCGTTCTACCTTTCTTATTAGAATCTAATGTTATCGTACCATAATCAGTAACAGGATTAGGATAAACATTTACTTTGCTATATGATTTTTCCGGTTCTTCCTTGTCTCCATCATCACAATGACCTGGTCCAATAATACCTTCGTTATAATCTGCAAGAATACCTCCGAGCTCAACGGCTTTACTTTCCAGATTTGAATCACCATCAACATCCTGAGGTGTATACGTGTTTAGAAAGGTTGTAGCTTCTGTAAAAGCTGTAGTCGCAGCTGACGGGTCTGCGCCATTTAACATATTTAACTGAGCAGCAATATATTGATGCGCTAAAATATAATATTTACCTCCTTCTCCAGGTTCAGTAGCAAAAACTTCGCAGTAATCTTGACCTGATGAAAAGAATATTGTCTCTTCAGCATTAGCCAATTTACCCCAAGTATCATCTCTTTTAGGTCCTTTTCCGTTTCTATTGACCTTACAAGTAGAATGTGTCTTCCAATAGCCCTGAGTTAAAGTACATCCTGGATCTTCATTAACGATTTCAACATCAGCAATAACCCCATGAACAATAAATGAATCACCTCTTACTTCTCCTTGAAGGTCATTTGGTGAATAAATACTAATGGTAACATTATTTACATTGCCAGGAACATTTTCTAAAGTATACTCATCGATGAACAACGAATTACCCAAATTAAAAGTATTTACCTCAACATGTTCGGTCACTCCACCAGCTGCTATATCAATAATGGCAACTCTAGAACCGGCATCTAATTCAGTAATTGGAATCTTAACCGTTACATCACGCTCACTTGAAGCCATATTAATAGGTATATTATACACATAAGGGTCAGCAGAACCATTACGGTAAAAGAACACGGATTCTTGACTAGCATAACTTTTTACCAGAGCAGTAGGAGAATTACGGTAAACAAAGGCCAAAAAAGAATGAACATTTTCAGTATCTGTAGTTGTCATATTAATACCTCCTGCATCAACAGTATTAAAGGAAGTCATAAAATAACCTATAGTTCTAGTACTGATAGGTGGAATAAACTCTTTTATTATAACATCATTCTTCCAAATAGATTGAGGCCCCTCATCAGCATCACTAAATAAAACCGTTGTAACGGGTGGTACTGGAGTTCTGCCCTTATAAACCGAGCAGGCGTCAATTCTAGTAATATCGCCGATGTTAGTTAAACTTAAATTTGAATTGTTGATACCTATGGTACCTTGTCCGATAAGATCAATAGTTTGAGCATTTACAAAGTAGGCGGTGCCCAAAAATAGTACTAGTGATAGTAATTTTTTTTTCATAGCATTTATTTTATAAAATTAATAACTAATACGAAGATAGGATTTTTTTTAAAAAAATCCTAATAATTATTTATATGAGGGTTATTCATTTTCAGCAACTTAACTAGATAATAGCATCTCAAGATTTAATTTACTAAAGCAAATCATTCTTAAATTTAAAGAATTTAGTCTATTAGACTAAAAAAGCATCTCATTTTTGGGAAGCTTCTTTTTGACTAACATTATGTTAGAGTAGCTTATATGGAAACTACTTAAAGCACACAACTATTTTAATTTTCTTAGCATAACTTTAGTCATTAATGAAAAAACCACCCTAAGTAGGTCTACTCACTTATATCTAAATATTAATGTATTAAAAAATTGCCAAATTATTTTCATATTAGAGTTGGCAGTTATTAACTAATTTTAAATCCAATAAATTAACAAATGTTACGTTGATTAATGAGAATATATGAGAGTATATTGGAATTTACTGAATAAACAGTACAACCCAAAAAACGGAATAACTGAAAGTCTATATATTCCAAAATTATAAATAAATTATAAAATGAGATTATGATAGGGATTAATAAAATTGGAGTTTATATTCCAGAAAATAGAATTTCTAATTTGACTAAATTATCAAAATTTGAAACAGATGAAGATTTCATAATCAATAAGATAGGAATAGAAAAAGTTTCATTAAAAAATAAAGATGAGGATGTTTCAGATATGTGCGTTAAGGCGTTTGAAAATTTGAATTCAAAGGGAACAATTGATTGTAATATTATTAAAGCAATTATTTTAGTTACTCAGAACCCGGAAAGTAATATTCCTCATACTTCTGCGATTATACATGATAAATTAAAATTACCAAGCGACTGCGCATGTTTTGACATTTCCTTGGGCTGTTCGGGATATGTTTATGGTTTATCTGTGTTGAAATCTTTTATGCAAACAAATAATATAGAAAATGCGCTTTTATTTACTTGCGATCCATATTCAAAAATAATGGATATGGAAGATAAAAACACATCTCTATTGTTTGGCGATGCAGCTAGTGTGACATACCTATCGAATAAATCACCATTATTTTCAATAGAGAAATTTACATTTGGAACGATCGGTAAAGAGAGTCATAATTTAACCGCAGGGATAAATGGCAGTAAATTGTTTATGAATGGAAGAGGAATATATAATTTTGTTATTAGAAATATTCCAAATGATCTTAAAAAATTATATGAGCTTAATTCTATTAAAGAAAGTCAAGTGGATAGATTCTTATTTCATCAAGGTAGCAAATATATGTTAGATGCTTTAACAAAAAGAATGAAGTTAGATCCTGCCAAAGTTATTTTTGGAGCTTCAAAATATGGGAACACAGTATCAAGTTCAATTCCATTATTATTAAACGAAGACATCGATAATGAAAATGGTTCTAAACATATTGTCTTAAGTGGTTTTGGTGTTGGGTTATCTTGGTCAAGCACATTATTGATTAAATTAAAGTAACATATGGAAATAACTATTGAGAGTTTAAAAAACGAATTAGCAAGGTCATATAGAGGAGATTTAAATGTAATTCAACCAGATACAATTTTAGGTGAAATTGTGGATTCATTAGATATGTTGGATTTTTACATGAATATAGAAGAATCAAATAATATTAGTATACCAGATGAAGACATAGTAAAACTTAAAACATTAAATAATTTTATTAATTATCTGGAAAAGAAGATTGAATGATTTTTTTCACCTATTAATACGTTATTGTTTTCTATATAGTCTATCGAAACAAACCTGAAATTGAAGTTTAGTCATATTTAAAGGGTTAAATGATAGGATGATAATAATTTATTAAATGAAGAAAGCCGTGAAATTCCAATAACCTAAGTCAAATAAAACATCCCAAAATTAGGGAAGCTTTTCATTGGTTTATTACTAAACCTCGGTGTTTTTCTAAACACCAAAACAACACAACATTTTAACTGCGGTCTGGACGGGACTTGAAACTAACTAAAATAAACTCTTAAATCCTTATACTATACCTATTAATTTAGTTTACATTCCTAAGTGGCTTATTGTTATTATTTGAAACAAAAAACTTCTCGGATTAAGACAAATCTTCTAATAATATATACCCTTTTTGATAAATCTTTTATACGGAATTGATACAAAATTGAATTAGATTTGTTTATCTATTCTCGAAATATCGATTAGATTTAAATTTTATTAAGACGTATTTCCGAATCCATGGTAAATACATCGGTAACTGGATTAGGCTAGAAAAAATATGGATTGTGCTAACATTTTATCATCTATATCTAAAATGGCCAACAATTTTCTGAATATATATAATCAGTTGACCAATTAATAGTTGACCATGCGGCATCATCTACTTGAAAACAACTTATGTTACGAGCTTCTATAAAAGGAAGTGATTGAAATTCGTTGTTGCCATTTTTCAGGTTTAAATGAGTTAATCCCTGCATTTCAATTAATGTTAATTCTATTAAAGCTGTATTTTTTGATAAATCTAAATGTGTTACATTAACTAATTCATAAAGTGATAAATTAGTTAAAGTGGTATGTTGTGTTAAATCTATTTCAGTAATCTCACCCCACCCATGTGGTAAAGCAGAAATTGATAAGTTAACTAAAGAAGAAAAATCTTCAAGACCTGTTAGATCGTCCATTATATAATCTCCTGGACGACTCCCATCATCAAACCAAGTCGTTAAACTCAAATTAGTTATTTCTTCAATTATTGAAGTTAGCACATAATCATCCATGACATCATCATATCCCAGGAGAATTAATTGATATTCAAATGCATCGTCAGGAACGTAAGTTCTAAGCTCCTCACAAGTTCCTAGAAAATCACCATGAGCTAAATGTTTGCTTTTCTCAAACCATCTTGCACTTATAGTAGTTCTAGTACCTGTAGTACTATCAATATGACAAATATATTCTTTTTTAGTCAAAGAATACCAAACAGCATAAGACACCACTAAAATTAATACCAAGCTTGCACTAATATATCCTTTCTTTTTCATAGCAATACATTTTAAATATTAGTCATATTTCACAATAAAACAAAGCTATAATTAATACTATACTAATGTCAAGAGGCTTTTCCCCCTTTTTTAGGGGGATTTTCCCCCTTTTTTAAAGTGATGGAAGAAAGTAGGTGTAAAACAAAAAAACATCTCAAAATTTCGGGAAGATTTTCATTAGTATATACCGGATTTATGTCGGTATCCACCTTGGTGTTTTTCTAAACATCAAAACAACATAATTTAATTTTCCTCTTTCGGAAAAATTTATGGTCTGGACGGGACTCGAACCTTTACAATTTTAAGTGCCGAAATTTTCTACAACAATGTTCTTTACTTTTTTGTTCAGAGATGTCATAGCATTATAACCGGAGTGTTCTAAAACAATAACCACCAATTCATCTTCTGGATATAGCGTAAGCCCTGTGCTAAACCCATTCCATTTACCATGATGATAAATAGTCTTTTGATCTTTAGTATCAATCCTAAACCCAAAACCATATGGAACTTTTCTTCCGTAAACAGTTTCTCCTTTAGAGTACATTAGATCTAACGACTCTTTAGAAAGTAGTTTTCCATTATTTAGTCCAAGCGTCCATTTCAATAGATCTTTACCGGTAGCATATACATTTTTATCGCCCACAATGGCATCATTAACTGTACTATTAATTTTTAGATGTCTCCACCCTCTATATAATCTATATCCATCTAATTGATTTGTGTTAATACTGTCATTTTCAAAACTGAATACATACGAATCTTTCATTTCTAGCGGATCAAAAATGTTCTTTTTTACAAAAGTACTAAAGCTAGTACCAGAAACTTTTTCAACAATAGAAGCTAACACAAAATAGCCAGTGTTAGAATAATCAAAATTATATCCTGGTTTAAAGTATCTCTGTGCCTTGCTTGATTCCAGCAATGCCATCATTTCACCATTAGTAGGTGCTTTTTCTTGTTGCCATTCGTGTTCTGCAACCCAAAAATATCTTGGTAATCCGGCAGTATGATTTAGCAGGTTTTTAATAGTTATATTTTCATAAGGGAAGTCTGGAAAATATTTGTTTACAGTGTCCGTGAGTTGAATTTGATTCCTCTCATACAATAGCATAATAGCTGCTGCTGTGAATTGTTTACTTACTGAAGCTAATTGAAATACAGATGCTTCACTTAGTGGTTCTTTCTTATTAAAATCTGCATAACCAATATGGTTATTATACAGAATTTTTCCATTTTTTGCCACTAACAATGATCCGTTAAAATCGTGTCTTTTATTAATACGCTGGAACAATGAATCTAATTTATGGCTCACTTTTTGCGTCTCTTTTTCAGGATATCGCTCAATTAAAATGGGATTTTTCTCTTCAATTGGAGCTGCTTCTGTAGTGACTATTGTAACCCCTTCGTTCATCGCATATTTAGACTTAGTACTGAGCATAATATGGCTCGAAACAACTATTAGAGCTATCGCAATAACATTATTATATTTTTTCATATGAATCATTAGAGCTTAAGGGCCTGAATTAACAATCAAGCTTTGATTTTCAAAACGTTTGTCCTTTTTAACGTAAATTTTAGGGTTTTATGATGCTTATTGTCAAATCATATACTATATAAAATGTTAATGTTTACAATTATACGAAAAATTGGGGGATGACGGCACTTAACCGGAAAAAAGTAAAAAACTTACTTTTTTTTACAAAATTGGAATTAGTATAAACAAAAAAAGCATCCCAAATTTGGGAAGCTTTCCATTGGCATGTACTGAATTTATTTCAGTATCCACCTCGGTGTTTTTCTAAACACCAAAACAACACAACTTAATTTAATTTTCCTCTTCCGGAAAATTCGCGGTCTGGACGGGACTCGAACCCGCGACCCCCTGCGTGACAGGCAGGTATTCTAACCAGCTGAACTACCAGACCGTTGCTTAATAGCGGTTGCAAATATAAACTCGTTTTTTATATCTGCAAAGCGTTTCTATAACTTTCTTACAAAAATCTTTTCCTACTGATCAGGTACGTTGTTAAAATTTGTTCAAACCCTTTATTAATATCTACGGGTACATAGTCAATTTTATACTGCATACATTTCATCTTTAATTCATTGAAATACCTTTCAACACTATTTCTGTAATTGTCTTTAATAGTATCTGCATATAAATTAATATGTTCACCGGTTTCTACATCTATAAATCGTTTAGGACCGTTATCAAAATCAAAGTCTAATTCGTGTTTACCATCATAGGTATGAAAGAGTATCACTTCATGTTTATTGTATTTCAAATGCCTGAGCGCCTCAAATAGTGCTGCCTCATCTTTATCTGCCTGGAACATATCAGTAAATAAAAATATCATTGAACGCCTGTGAATTTTATCTGCAATTTCGTGCAACGCTGAATACGTCTTCGTTTTTGTTTTTGATTGATGTTGAATGATCTTTTCTAAATTATCTAATAACATTCTTCGATGGCGCTCACTTCCTTTTGCAGGAGCATAATACTCATTTTTTTCAGCATAGATACTCAATCCGTATGCATCACGTTGGCGTTTTAAAATTTCTAATAAAGCGGCCGATGCGATCACCGAAAAACCTATTTTATTTAAATTTTCGAGAGAATTTTTTTTAAGCAAAGGATAATGCATCGAAGCCGAATTATCTATAATGATATGACATCTTAAATTCGTTTCTTCTTCATAACGCTTTACAAAGAGTTTATCAGTTTTTGCATATAATTTCCAATCGATATGCCTGGTACTTTCACCTTTATTATACAAACGATGTTCAGCAAACTCAACCGAAAATCCATGAAACGGACTTTTATGAAGTCCCGTTATAAAACCCTCAACTACTTGATTGGCAAGCAGCTCCAAGTTTTTTATACCGTACATGTTCTTTGCTTCCTGAATAGCCATTTACACAAAAATTATTTATAAAATAAGAAAGGTTTGGCCCGATCCCGATAGCAATCGGGATCGGGCCAAACCTTTAGATGTCTATCTTCAATTAAATTTAAACCAGTGCTTCTAATTTCTCAGTATATGTCGCCTTTGGTGCAACACCTACTTGTTTATCAACAACTTCACCGTCCTTGAATATCAATACTGTTGGAATATTCCGTACACCATATTTTGCAGCAAATTCCTGATTTGCATCTACATCTACTTTTGTAATAATAGCTTTTCCTTCGAAATCGGAATTCAATTCTTCTACAATTGGGGTTAACATTCTACAAGGACCACACCATGCTGCCCAAAAATCTACTAAAACTGGTTTGTCTGATTTTAATACTACTTCGTCAAAAGTAGCATCCGTTACTTCTAATGCCATATTATTTTTTTATTTAATTTATTGTCTTAATAACTATGCAAAAATAAACAATTATTTTACCAAATGTAACATAGCTAAATCACTTTTGCCTATAATAGTATCTAAAATTGTTATTTCCTTACATTTAGTTGACTTTCTCGCCGTTTAAAAAAGTCGCTGTCACCTTCGTATTAGGTATATTTTCTAGTGGTATTTCCATAATGTTTTGATCCAATATGATAAAATCGGCAAATTTTCCTGTTTCAATACTACCTTTTTCATTTTCTTCAAAATTGGAATAAGCAGCCCAAATGGTCATTCCTTTTAACGTTTCTTCCCGGCTTAAGGCATTTTCCATTTGATAGCCCTTTTCAGGATAATTATTGAGGTCTTTTCTGGCAACCGCTGCATAAAACGTTAACATAGGATTTACTTTCTCCACAGGAAAATCGGTACCCAATGCTACTTTTCCATATTGGTTTAAAAGATCTTTATATGCATAGCCACCTTTGATACGCTCTGCACCGACTCTATCTTCTGCCCAATACATATCACTGGTTGCATGTGTAGGTTGAATGGATGGGACAATATTCTTAAAAGATCCGAAATCTTCAGGAGAAATTATTTGAGCATGTTCAATTCTCCAACGCCTGTCTTTTTTATCCTTTAATACCTCTTGATAGGTTTGCAACATAATATGATTGGCCGAATCGCCAATGGCGTGCGTATTCATTTGAAATTCTGAGTTGGCAATTTTCTTAGCCGTATTTTGCAAAAAATCAACGGTATTTACCAAAGCACCATAATGTCCGGATTGATCACTATAAGGTTCTCGCATCGCCGCACCTCTGGACCCTAAAGCGCCATCACCATACACTTTAAACGATCGCACATTCAGGCGATCAGTTTTGTAAATTCCTTTTTTCAGATAGTAGTCTAAATTTTGTTCATAGGCAGAAGCCATTGCATAAACCCTCATTTTTAGTTCACCAATATGTTGTAAACTATCAATGAGTTCGATTGTTTCTCTCGAGAGTCCAGCATCATCAACAGTTGTCAATCCCAGGTCAAAACAAATTTGTTCAGCATCTTTTAAAGCTTGAGCAGACTCTTTAAGTGATGGTTCAGGAATTTTTGAGGTAATCAGACCCATAGGATTATCAATAAAAACGCCCGTTAATTTTCCATTCTTTTGTAAGATATTTCCTCCAGAAAATGTAGTATTTATTGTAACACCCGCCAAGTCGATTGCAGCTTGATTTGCTAATAATGCATGGCCATCAATTCGTCTCACAGCTACAGGAGTTTCCGGGAATAATGCATCTAACTTTTCTTTAGTTGGAAACTCTTTAACTTCCCAATCATTCTGATCCCAACCTCTACCGGTTATATAACTCACCTTCTTTTCTTTTTGAAAATCAACTAGACGTTGAAGTACCTCATCATAACTTTTTGTTCCTGTGAGATCTACTTTTTGTTGTTGCAAACCCAATCCAAAAAAGTGGCAATGGGCATCTATCAAACCAGGAACAATGGTTTTACCTTCTGCATCCAAGGTTTCAAGTGCAACATATTTTTTTTGAATATCTTCAGTGGTACCCACAGCAATAAATTTACCGTCTTTTATGGCAAAAGCATTTGCTTTGACAAAACTGTCATTGACAGTATATATGTTTGCATTGATAACAATAAGATCTGATTTCTCTTGTTTGGAACAGGCTACCAACGTGAGCAAAAAGTACAGTATTAAAAAAAAGTTTTTCATGGGAATGCATAATTTTGAGATGCCTAAAAGTACAAAAAAATAAAAAGGTAAATTTAACCCAAAATAGACGTATGAAAATTATTGTAATTGGAGCTGGTGGCGTTGGGGGATATTTTGGAGGAAAATTGGCTAAAGCAGGATTTGACGTGACCTTTATTGTCAGAGGAACTCACTTAGACGCCATTAAGAATAATGGACTTCAAATAAAAAGTATTGATGGTGATTTTACTATTCACCCTAAAGTTACGGCTACTATTAAAGATGTAAAAGATCCCGATCTAATCATACTCGGTGTCAAATCATGGCAAGTGTTGGATGTGGCACAACAGCTTAAACCAGTCCTGAATAAAAACACAATGGTATTGCCTCTGCAAAATGGTGCTGATAACGCAGATAAATTAGTTTCTATCTTAGATAAGCAAAACGTATTGGCAGGTTTAAGTAGAATCGTTAGTAAAATAGAGGCTCCTGGAATTATCAATCATTTTGCATTTGAACCTCAAATCAATTTTGGTGAATACAATAATGAAAAAACAGAACGGGTAAAGATGGTAAAAGCAGTTTTCGATAAGGCAGGATTCAAGAATTCTGTTTCAGAAGATATCCATTTAGATATATGGCGTAAATTCTTATTTATTGCTACTATAAGTGGAATCGGAGCCTTAACTAGAGTTGTTTTTGGTGTAATGCGGGAAGATGAAGCCATTCGGAAAATGATCCATCAGACGGCAATTGAAATAATGAATGTTGCGAATGCTAAAGGCATTAATTTAACTAAAAAAGATATTGAAATTGCCATTCGGGCTATTGACAATACCGATTATAATACGACAGCATCAATGCAGCGCGATGTAATGGAAGGCCGGCCAAGCGAACTAGAAAATTTCAATGGTTATATTGTAAAACAAGGAGAATTATTAGGGGTTAAGACTCCTGTTAATAGTTTTATTTATCAGTGCTTAGTCCCTCAGGAAAACAAAGCAAGAAGCTAAGTTAATTTTTCGACCGGTTTTTTACTGATCAAATAAACTCCAATAATTACTAATAAACAACTCACTATTTTTACAAGATTGATGTCTTGAGCATATTCTTCATGTCCCAGAACAAAAGCATAAATGCTTACCATTATAAAACTTATGGCCGGTTGTAAATAAATATAACTACTATTTACTGATGGAGATACTTTGCTTAAGGCATAAATATTAAATAAGTAAGCCAAAAATGTAGTACCGATAATGACAAAGGCTATGGTTACATAGGTATGTATAGTGAAGGCCTCAAAATTGGTAGTTAATACATCCTGTATTCCAATAGGGAAAACGAAAATAAATCCAAATAAAAATACCCAGCTGATAACAGTAATTGGACTGTATTTTTTGAGTAGCGGTTTTATGAGAACCAAATATAAAGCATAAGATATGGAATTGATCAGCACAAATATATTTCCCAAAAGGGAACTTGTTCCACCCGAACTTTGTCCATACCAAACCAATAAAATAGCCCCAATGGCTCCAATGATAATACCTATTAGTTTATTTTTTGTTATTCTTTCCTTTAAGATAAATGCGCTGAAGATCAACACCAGAACCGGTATAGCAGTAATGATAATGGAGGCATCAACGGGCGATGTTAAATTTAAGCCATGAAAAAAGAATAACTGGTTGGTTGCTGTTCCCAATAATCCACCGAGAACTAATAGGGGAAAATCCTTTTTATCAACCTTTTCTTTAACGTACGATTTTAAGATCCAAAATAAAATAATTGCCCCAACTACGCGAATAAAAATAAATGCAGAAGGCCCGATCATATCCGGCATAATGCCTTTGGCTATAATATAATTAGCACCATAGATCAGGTTGGCTCCTAGTAAGGCTAAATGAGCTTTGTAGGTAGTATTGTTCAATTAGTTTTTTGATTTTATTTATAATGTGAAAATTACAAATTCAACAGAAACAAACAGACATTTTTTTAACTTAAAATTTCAATTAATCAATGCAATGATTTAATCAAACTAAAGGCTATCCTGTTTTCTATATAAAACGTAACTTTGCAAATTCAAAAATTTAGATTGAATGAGTTACCATTTCAATGAAATAGAGGCCAAGTGGCAAAAATATTGGGCAGAACACCAAACGTTTAAAGCTTCAAATATCTCAGAGAAACCGAAGTTTTATGTCTTAGATATGTTTCCTTATCCTTCCGGTGCCGGCTTACATGTTGGGCACCCGTTGGGATATATTGCCAGTGATATTTATGCACGTTACAAACGCCATAAAGGATTTAATGTATTACATCCACAAGGTTATGACAGTTTCGGATTGCCCGCTGAGCAATATGCAATTCAAACAGGTCAGCATCCGGCTATAACAACTGAAGAGAATATTAAAACATACAGGCGTCAATTAGATCAAATTGGTTTTTCTTTTGACTGGTCCCGCGAAGTACGTACTTCTGATCCTAAGTATTATAAATGGACACAATGGATCTTTATCCAGTTATTCAATTCATGGTATAATAATGAGACCGATAAAGCAGAAGATATTTCCGACTTAGTTGCTATTTTCTCAATAAAAGGAAATATTAATGTTGACGCTTCCGCGGATGATGACATACAAGCTTTTAGCGCTGAAGAATGGAATACCTATTCTGAAAAAGAACAACAGGAGATACTGGCAAAATACAGATTGACCTATCTTTCAGAAACTGAAGTGAATTGGGTACCGGCCTTGGGTACGGTATTGGCAAATGATGAAATTGTCAATGGGGTTTCTGAGCGTGGCGGTCACCCAGTGGTACGTAAAAAAATGAAACAATGGAGTATGCGAATCACCGCATATGCACAACGTTTATTGGACGGATTAGATACTATCGACTGGCCTCAACCTTTAAAAGATTCACAGACGTATTGGATAGGCCGTTCCGAAGGAGCATCCGTTACATTCAATGTCATTTCTGCTAATGATGTCTCTTCGAGCGCAGTCGAGAAGCCTCAAATTTCTTTCGATGTTTTCACCACCCGTCCCGACACTATTTTCGGAGCATCATTTATGACTTTGGCCCCCGAACACGAACTGGTTTCTCAAATCACAAGTCCTGAACAAAAAGCCGAAGTAGAAGCCTATATTGAAGCTACTTCAAAACGTAGCGAACGTGATAGAATGGCAGATGTAAAAACCATTTCCGGTGTTTTTACCGGTGCCTATGCTGAGCATCCTTTTACTAAAGAACCTATTCCTATCTGGATAGGTGATTATGTATTAGCAGGCTATGGTACAGGTGCTGTGATGTCGGTGCCTTGTGGGGATCAACGCGACTATGATTTTGCCAAACATTTTGATATTGATATCCCTAATATTTTTGAAGGTGTTGATATCAGTGAAGAAGCTTTTGCAGATAAAGAAAAAACGATCATTGCTAATAGCGATTTCTTAAACGGAATGAACTATAAAAAAGCAACAAAACGTGTAATTTTTGAATTGGAACAACTCAGACAAGGCATAGGAAAGGTCAATTACAGATTGCGTGATGCAGTATTCAGCCGCCAGCGTTATTGGGGGGAACCCTTTCCGGTCTATTATAAAGACGGATTGCCTCAAATGATCGACGAAAAACACTTACCCATTCGTTTGCCCGAAGTAGAAAAGTATTTACCGACCGAAGATGGCAAACCACCATTAGGAAATGCTACGCATTGGGCTTGGGACACAAATAAGAACGAGGTTGTCAGTAATAGTGAACTTGTCATTCCGACAGAGCGAGGAACGAGCGACGAGGAATCTCATAACGGAATTTACCCCCTCGAACTAAATACCATGCCAGGTTGGGCTGGAAGTTCGCAGTACTTTAACCGCTATATGGATCCTCATAATAACGAGGAGATCTTCTCAAAAGAAGCCATCAACTATTGGCAGGATGTCGATCTGTATATTGGTGGAAGCGAGCATGCCACCGGACATTTATTATACAGCCGTTTTTGGCAAAAATTTATGTTTGACAAGGGCTTGGTACCCAAACCTGAATTCGCCAAAAAGCTGATTAATCAAGGGATGATTACCGGGACCAGTGCTTTTGTTTATAGAGTTGAATGGTTTTATGTAAGATCAGTTTATAGTGATGGAGATACAGTAATTGACCGGAATACACTTAAAGAAATACCGAGAAGATCTGAGTTACCCGATTTGTTTGTCCCTAAGAGTTATTTTGATAAAATTGGATATCATGTTGAAAATTATAAAAAATCAAATATAAACCAGGTTAAAGAAATCTCTGATTTTTTATCTGAAATTGAAAAGAAATATAAAGTATTCGAGAAAGACGGTCAAGGAGATTTAAGAAGATCTTTAACGTTAGCTCTAACTCCTCTTCATGTAGACATTTCCATGGTTAATAACTCTGACGAATTAGACATCGATGCTTTTAGAAATTGGCAACCAGAATATAAAGATGCCAAATTTGTTTGTGAAGAAGATGGAACTTTTAAAGTTTCCCGCGAAGCCGAAAAAATGTCCAAATCTAAATACAATGTCGTAAACCCGGATGCTATTTGCGAGCAATATGGTGCCGACAGCTTACGTATGTATGAAATGTTCTTGGGCCCTTTAGAACAAGCCAAACCCTGGAATACAGCTGGTATTACGGGGGTACATAGTTTCTTAAAGAAATTATGGAAGCTTTATCACCAAGATGATGTTTTCCGCGTAAGCGATACAAAACCAACAGGCGATAATTTAAAAACGCTACATAAAACCATAAAGAAAGTAGAAGAAGACATTGAGAACTTTTCGTTCAATACTTCAGTTTCTACCTTTATGATTGCGGTAAATGAATTGACTGCTCAAAAATGTACAAGTCAAGAAATTTTAGAGCCATTATTGGTGTTGATTTCTCCATATGCACCGCATATAGCCGAGGAATTATGGAGTAAATTAGGTCATAAAGGGTCGATCTCTACAGCTCCTTTCCCTGAATTTGATGAAAAGTACTTGGTGGAAAGCACTAAAAATTATCCTATTTCATTCAATGGTAAAATGCGTTTTACCATGGAATTGTCGTTGGATTTGAATAAAGATCAAATTGAAGAGGCCGTACTAGCTCATGAAAAAACACAGGCACAATTACAAGGCCGTACACCAAAAAAGGTAATTGTAGTGCCGGGTAAAATTGTTAATATTGTTGGCTAAGAGTTGATGAAATTTTAATAAATTTGTTAAAATTAAATGCTTATGAAAAAATTTTCTACTTTAATAGGTATTGCAGTATTAACCTTTCAAATCGGCCTGTCACAGGAATTGTATGTGGGTGCCAATTCAGAATTTTACCTAAAAAATAATACGGACTTTACAACCAGTAATACCATTGTTACACTAAATCCTACAGGGATTTTTTCAGTGGAAGCCGGAACTACCTGGGGTTCACTTCAGGAATATGTTAATGGAAAAGTAATTGCTTATGGCACTGGTATAACGAAGTTGCCTACTGGTAATAATGGTATTTATGCTCCGGTTACAGCAACGCATACAGGAGATATCAACGCTAGCTATTTTAATACATCACCACTTAGTGGAACCAATGGAACAGGCGTTGATGCAGTATCAACCATAGAATATTGGGAGTTAACAGGAAATGCGGTAATTACCTTACCCTGGAATGCGAGTAGTGATATCACTTCATTGGTCAATAATAATGGAGGCGTGTTGAATTCTGTTGCCATTGTGGGACATAATGGAGGTGTTTGGGATTTGGTAAGTGCCCCAAACACAAATACAGTAACAGGCACCCTCACAGAAGGAGATGTTACCAGTGATACTGCCAATGAAGTTAGTTTAAATACATTTTCCCAATTTACTTTTGGTATTGATCATCAGGCAGTACTGGGCATAGACGATTTATTTTTGTCAAATGAGATCAGTATTGTTTCAAACCCTGTCAGGATTACTGAAAATAACATTCAATTTATAGCATCAAATGATCTTAGCGGATTAGAAGTAACATTGTATGATATAAGGGGTAGAGAATTACAGGTGTATAAGAATATTTCCCTTAATAATGGAGTCGGGAGTTTGAAAAAACCAAACGTTCAAGGCGGAATATATTTATTAAAATTCGACCACGAAGGAAAACAAGGAATCAAAAAAATAATCATAGAATAATATCAATAATTAAATAGTTATGAATAAAAAACTAAAATTAGCCGCCTTACTATTTTCTGTCTGTTTAGCCGGTTTCGCTCAAATAGGTATAGGTACAACAACACCGGATGCGTCATCAGCACTTGAAATTAGTGCTACAGATAAAGGATTATTAACCCCAAGAATGACAACTGCACAAAGAACTGCAATAGCGAGTCCGGCAATAGGTTTACTGGTATATGATACTGATACCAAATCATTGTGGAGTTATGATGGCACTAATTGGATTGCTGGTGGGGGTATCGGAAAATTTGTAGATGGTACGGATCCGACAGTTGCTGTATATAATGATGGAAATGTTGCTATTGGTGCTGCAAATACTTCCCATAGATTACAGGTGACGCGGACCTTAACTACCGACGTAGCCAATACCGGTGTAAGAGTGGATGCTTCTTACAATGGTACCAGTAATAGTACTTGGACATACGGACTTGACGCTGTTGCCAGAAATTCAGGTACTGGGAATGTTGTTTTTGCTGTCGGAACTCAAGGTAGAGTTGATAATCAAAATGCAGCTGGTACAATGGATTTTGCCGCAGGATCTTGGCCACAACTTTTTAATTCAGGAACAATAGATTTCGCAGCGGGTGTAACATCATTAATTTCCAATTCAGGAACTATAAATACCGGTGTTGCCAGTTCAGCAGATATAACAAATAATGCAAGTAGTACGATTACTGATGCCTTTGCTGGTTTTCTAAACATCTCTAACGAAGGCACTATAACTAATGCCTATGGCTTATCTATAGATTATTTTTCCGCAGCCGGAACGGTAACAAATTCATATGCACTTCATATTAGTGACGCTTTTAATCAAGGGACAACTGACAATTTTGCTATCTATTCCCTTTCTGATGCAGATTCTTATTTAGAAGGAAATGTGGGTATTGGTACAAACGATCCTCTACAAAAAATACACATAAGCGGAGCAATGCGCTTAGAACCTCAAGCTACTGCACCTGCCGGAGGAGATCTGGGTGATTTATATGTCGGTACCGATAATAAATTATATTTTAATGATGGTACAAGTTGGAGAGAAGTACAATTGGTAGCTGTCCCTTGATAAATGTCATAGAAGCATACATTAAGAGTAGCGAACTTTGAGGAATAAACAGTTTTTAGTCGCTAAGAAAATAGAGTATGGCATTTAATATAGAAATAGTTGGATTGGTAGCAGGAGTATTAACAACGATAGCATACCTGCCCCAAGTGCATAAAACAATGAAAACAAAATCGGTAAAAGAATTGTCCTTGACTATGTACCTCGTTATGTTTACAGGCGTATCACTTTGGTTGACCTATGGAATATTGATGCATAGTATTTCAATTATTTTGGCAAATACCGTAACAATTATTTTAACGGCAATAATTATTTATTTTAAATTGAAATATAAATAATTGCGTAGTCATTCCCGCGAACCTGCCTGTCGGCAGACAGGAGTGGGAATCTGATTGTAAAATTGACAAAATTTATTTTCCTTAGAGATAACTAGTTTCAATATTTTTTTTACATTTGTCATAACAAAAGAAAACATGAACACAAATTTAAATACTACTTGGTGGTGGAACTTTCGAAACGTAAATTTCGTGAAGTAAACCTATTGTATATTTAAACAAAAATATAAAGGCTTGTCAATCACGACAAGCCTTTTTCTTTTTAACAATATTTATATCATTTCCGCGAAGGCGGAAATGACAAGAAAATATGTATAAATTAACGAGGCATCATAAGAAAATCCTGGCCGATACCATTACTCCGGTAAGCGTATATCTGAAAATAAGGGATAAATTCCCGAATAGCATTCTGTTAGAAAGCAGTGATTACCATGCCAATGATAATAGTTTTTCATATATCTGCTGTAATCCTATTGCGTCAATAAAAGTGAAGAATGAAACGATAACACAAACCTTTCCGGATGGAAACACAATACAGAATCCAATTTCTGAAAGCACAAGTATTCCTGATGAAATTCATAAGTTCACACAACGTTTTGAAGTAGAAAAAGATACAACGTTCAAATTTATAAACAACGGAATTTTTGGTTATACGGCCTATGATGCAGTACGCTATTTTGAAGATATAAAAATTATTAAAAGAGAGGATGCACTTCATATCCCGGATATGTACTATGCAGTCTATCAAAATATTATAGCGATCAATCATTTTAAAAATGAAGCTTATATTTTTGCTCATTGCTTTCAGGTAGAAAGTAATACAGATGAAATTCATCACCTTATAAGATCTACCAATTTCCCAACGTACAATTTTAAAGCTGATGGGATAATAGAATCAAACCTAACAGACCAGCAATACAGGCAACATGTTGAACTTGCCAAAAAACATTGTGCACGTGGAGATGTATTTCAATTGGTGTTATCTAAAAGATTTACACAAGGTTTCATAGGAGATGAATTCAATGTATATAGGGCATTGCGAAGCATTAATCCTTCACCTTATTTGTTTTATTTTGATTATGGTGATTTTAAAATATTTGGAAGTTCACCCGAAGCACAGCTCATTGTAAATAAAGGACAAGCCGAAATTCATCCAATAGCGGGTACGATCAGGCGCACAGGGAATGATGAAAAAGACACCGAATTAGCCAAACAATTATCTAATGATGAAAAGGAAAATGCAGAGCACGTAATGCTGGTTGATCTGGCGCGAAATGATTTAAGCAGGCATGGAAATCAGGTTAAAGTTGAAACATATCGAGAGGTACAATTTTTTTCGCATGTTATTCATTTGGTTAGTAAAGTGACAGGTAAAAAGTATAATGAAACGCCAACGATGCAAGTGGTTGCAGATACTTTTCCGGCAGGTACATTAAGTGGAGCCCCAAAGCATATGGCGATGCAATTGATTGAAAAATATGAAAATGTGAATCGGGATTTTTATGGCGGGGCCATCGGATTCATGGATTTTGAAGGTAATTTTAATCACGCAATTATGATCCGTACTTTTTTAAGTAAAGACCATCAATTACATTGGCAGGCGGGTGCCGGATTGGTATCAAAATCAGATCCCGAAAATGAGTTGCAGGAGGTGTATAATAAATTAGGAGCCTTAACAAATGCATTAAAAATTGCAGAAAGAATATGAAAAAAGTATTAGTTATAGATAATTACGACAGTTTTACTTACAATCTGGTCCATTATTTAGAGGATTTAGGTTGTGAAGTATCTGTAAAACGAAATGATCAACTTACGTTGGATGAAGTTGAACCTTTTGAGAAAATTGTATTGTCGCCCGGACCCGGAATTCCGGATGAAGCAGGATTATTAAAAGACATTATCAAACAATATGCACCCACCAAAAGCATATTAGGTGTTTGTTTAGGGCAACAGGCAATAGGAGAGGTTTTTGGAGGTAGTATTGTCAATTTAGATACTGTATATCATGGTGTAGCAACTAATATAAATATTATAGTTGATGATGAATCATTGTTTACGGGGTTAGAAAAAAATATTGAAGTTGGTCGGTATCATTCGTGGATAGTAAATGCAAATTTACCCGAAGTACTCGAAGCAACTTCTTTTGATGAAAACGGGCAAATAATGTCACTAAGGCATAAAAAGTATGACGTAAGAGCAGTACAATTTCATCCTGAATCTGTTTTGACACCAAATGGGAAACAACTATTAGAAAACTGGATTAAAAGTTAACAGAGGCTATATTCGGTAGAGAGTAAAAACTGCCCGCTGTTACCACCAATGGAACACTATAAAAAGTATGAAACAACTATTAAACAGGCTTATCAATCACGAAAAGATATCAAAAGAAGAGGCAAAAGAGGTATTGGTAAATATTTCAAAAGGAATATATAATCAAAGCCAGATAGCTTCATTTTTGACCGTGTACATGATGCGAAGCATAACGATCGAAGAGTTGGAAGGGTTTCGTGATGCATTATTAGAGTTGTGCCTGGCAGTGGACTTTTCCGATTATAATACGATTGATCTATGTGGAACGGGAGGTGATGGGAAAAATACTTTCAATATATCGACCTTATCCTCTTTTGTAACGGCAGGGGCGGGAATAAAAGTTACCAAACACGGTAATTATGGGGTATCTTCTATTTCGGGCTCGAGTAACGTTATGGAATATTTAGGGATAAAATTCAGTAATGATAAAGGCTTTTTACAAAAGTGTTTGGACCAAGCCGGAATTTGTGTATTACACGCCCCATTGTTTCATCCGGCTATGAAAAACGTTGCCCCCATCCGTAAAGAATTGGGAGTAAAGACCTTTTTTAATATGTTAGGGCCAATGGTAAACCCATCTTTTCCTAAAAATCAGTTGGTTGGTGTTTTTAATTTAGAATTGGCAAGACTATATGGTTATTTATATCAAAAAACAGATAAGAATTTTACTATATTATATGCATTGGACGGTTATGATGAAATTTCTTTAACAGGAAATACGAAAGTGATTTCCAAAGAAACTGAAACAATATTAACTCCTGAAAATTTTGGAGTACAACAAATAGAACAGCAAGATATTTTTGGAGGAGACACTGTAAAAACTTCGGCAGAAATTTTTATGAATGTGATAAGCGGTAAAGGAAGTCAAGCACAAAACAATGTGGTTTGTGCCAATGCCGGAATGGCAATTGCTACCGTAAAAAAGATGCAACCAAAAGAAGGATTTGAATTGGCGAAAGAATCGTTATTAAGTGGTAAAGGATTAGAATCCTTAAAGAAATTACAGAAAATTAGGTAAATGAATCGTCATGCTGAACTTGTTTCAGCATCTCATTATTTAAGAAAATGAAATTAAGTTTTGTATACATAATGACTAATAAATATAGAACCACATTTTATATTGGTGTAACTTCCAATTTAGAAGGACGTATTTTTCAACATGCACTGGGCGAAGGTTCGGCATTTACTAAGAAATATAGCTTAGTTGATCTGATTCATTTTGAAAAATTCACAGACATAAATCAAGCAATTTTAAGGGAAAAACAGTTAAAGAATTGGCACCATCATTGGAAGATTAATTTGATTAAAGAAAAGAATCCGAATTTAGAGACTTTAAAAATATGATGAGACCCTGAAACAAGTTCAGGGTGACGAATTACAAAAAATGAACATACTAGATAAAATAATTGCACATAAATATGTTGAGGTAAAACTCCGCAAAAGTGTTTTGCCTATTGAACAATTGGAACATTTACCTTTGTTTGAACGTGAAACTATTTCCTTGGCAAAAAGATTAAGAGAAAGTTATACAGGTATTATTGCAGAGCATAAAAGGCGCTCACCTTCAAAATCAATAATCAATACCAGTTTAACTATTTTTGATGTAGCAAAGGGTTATGAAGAAGCAGGTGTGTGTGGTATGTCAGTTTTAACAGATGCCAAGTATTTTGGAGGTTCTTTAGACGATTTGTTAACCGCAAGAGCAAGCTGTAATTTACCTTTGCTAAGAAAGGAATTCATTATAGATGAATATCAATTACTAGCTGCAAAAGCTTTTGGAGCAGATGTTGTTTTATTGATCGCTGCAGTATTAACACAAAAGGAAATTAAGCATTTTTCAGAGTTTGCCAAAGCCTTAGGGCTAGAAGTTTTATTGGAAGTACATAATGAAGAAGAAATAGAAAAATCTATTATGCCAAGTTTAGATATGTTAGGTGTCAATAATAGAAATCTAAAGACCTTTGATGTTAGCATACATACTAGCAAACTATTGGCCCCTAAAATACCCAATGATTTTGTAAAGGTTTCAGAAAGTGGAATTAGCAGTGTGGATGCCATAAGAGAATTACAACCTTTTGGGTATAAAGGATTTTTAATAGGTGAAAATTTTATG
>JGI24023J19991_10000321_pt1 | contig 37793 bp, 31 predicted proteins | sample Cruoilmetagenom1_FD_19991 | JGI IMG/M metagenome (IMG submission 19991)
CTGTGGAAACCAATAATTAAGAGCTAAAACAAGTTGTTATCATCCAGGACATCCATCCCCATTACGACGGGGACAAAAACTACCCTAAACGTTATCACCTGGATTCACTTTATGGAGAAGCAGTATACCGAACGGAGGATCCTGATATTCTCAAACTCTCCGATGGCTCACTACTTAAAAGAAAAAGGCAATAAATCGACGTCCTCCTCCACGTCTCTCCGTTTATCAAGACTTGATGAACCCGTAAAAAGGTCATTTGGAGTTCCAGATGGCTAAGTAAAACCCTCCCCGCAGTTTCCTGTGTGACAAACTATTTCCATCTCAATTTCAAAGTGTTATGTTGTTATTATGGAAAACATCTCCTGGAGGGAGAAATAACCGACATTACACATCACAGGACACTATTATGAAACAGTTCGTGCTCTTTATAACTCTGCTGCTTTTCGTCGCAGCTTGCGTCAAATCGGATTCACAAAACAGTTTAAAGCAGGATCAATCGACAAAACTTCTCAGGGTCGGTATATCAACAAATTCTCCACCGATTGCGTATAAACAACAGAACAAAATTATTGGCCTGGAGGCAGATTTCGCCAGGGGACTGGCAGAATTCACAGGGCGGCAACTCAAACTGGTTCAACTTAAATGGAAAGATCAGATTCCCTCACTTCTCAGTGGCAAAACAGATATAATCATGTCGGGAATGTCAATAACCGACTCCCGCAAATATCGTATCACCTTTGCTGCCCCCTATATGGTTTCCGGTCAGGTATCTCTTATAAGGCGTGTTGAAAGAAGTAAATTTGTCTCAGGGGTGACTGACCTTTTAAGTCCGGCTATCAGGGTAGGCACTATAACGGGAACCACAGGTGATTTTTTTATCCAGGACATAAAAGCGAGGGGCGCAAGGACACAATTTTCAAAATCAGCAGAGGCTGTCAAAGCTCTTTTGACTGACAAAATTGATGCATTTGTTTATGATCTGCCGGGCAATTTATATCTCGCCTCCATACATACTGACGAGGGACTCATCCCGGTTACCATTCCATTAACCAGAGAATACCTCGCCTGGGGGATTCGCCCCGATGACCAGGAACTGCTTGATGCTGCCAACAGCTATCTCAGAACCCTGTCAAATGAAGATATGCTTACAAAAACGATCCAGCGCTGGATCCCTTACTATAAGCCTTGATCCCTGAATTCTTTTCAATCCCCCCCGGTTTCAGAACAGCTCAATGTGATGCAGGAATGGGGGGAAAGCAGTCAGATCTCAGCGCTCCCCCCAGATAACATACCCTTTAGCCTGGTACTCCTCCACACACTGTTCATTAGCTTTATAAGAGTCTTTCATGCCCCGCCAATCTACTTCACAATTGACAAATTCCATCGTTGCGGGGTTCTGCAGGATTACATTTTTAGGCTTGTCGCTAAATGATGCACACCCCCCAATCAACAGAACAAAACAAAAGCCACACATTACAACAGTATGTTTCTTCAACAGCTTTAGATTCATTCATAAACCTCGCCATCTTTCAATAAAAGCCCTTTGACATCTTTTTCCGAAAGTCTCGGGGCAAAATCTATCGGCCAGTTAATATTTAATTCCGGATCATTCCAGATAATACACCGCTCATGTTCAGGGGCCCAGTAATCAGTCGTCCTGTAAAGAAATTCAGCACTCTCTGAAAGGACGACAAAAGCATGCCCAAATCCCTCAGGAATCCAAAACTGTTTAAAGTTTTCGGCGCTCAAATACTCACCGACCCACCTGCCGAATGTAGGGGATTTTCTACGTAAATCGACGGCCACATCGAAGACTTCACCGGCCACAACCCTTACCAGCTTTCCCTGAACCTGTTGTATCTGGTAGTGGATGCCACGCAACACCCCTTTAGCAGAGCGGGAATGGTTATCCTGAACAAATGCTTGCTCCAGACCGGTATTACGCTGCCAGCTTTTCTGATTAAAGCTTTCGAAAAAAAATCCTCTATCATCACCGAATACTTCAGGTTCTATGACGAGAACGTCCGGGATTGTTGTTTGGGTAACTTTCATTTTCTGATGGCGTTGTAAAAACTCTTCATCTGCTTCGTTGCCATAAATAATTTACGCGCCAACATATGAAGTTTTTTACCTAGCCATCTACCATTTAGAATTTTTACGAGATTGTCATTTACTAGCACAATTCCAATTTTAGCAACAATTCACTCACTTTTTGCAGAGATATATCCATTACTTTGAATACATTTCCTCATAATATTGCTCATAAGAACCATCAACAATCTCCGCAACCCACTTCTGATTAGCCAGATACCAGTCCACTGTTTTCTCAATACCCTGTTCAAAACTGACCTGAGGTTCCCAACCGAGATGCTCTTTAATCTTTGCAGCATCAATAGCATATCTTCGATCATGTCCAAGCCTGTCCTTTACGAAGGTAATCTGAGACCTGCGTGGCTCTCCACTTTCCGGCACCCCAAGTTTTTTATCGAGAGTATCACAGATAAGAGTCACCACCTCGATATTCTGTTTTTCATTATTACCACCGATATTATAACAGTGTCCGGATCTCCCCTTGTTCATTACCTCTACAATTGCCTGGCAATGATCTTTCACATACAGCCAGTCGCGAACATTTTTACCGTCACCGTATACAGGGAGCGATTTTCCTTTCATACTGTTATTAAACACCAGAGGAATAAGTTTTTCCGGAAATTGATATGGCCCGTAATTATTTGAGCAATTGGTTATCCGTACCGGCAGGCCATAGGTATGAAAATATGCATTCACCAGGTGATCCGAAGAGGCCTTTGAGGCAGAATATGGCGAACGGGGATCAAAAGGTGTCGTTTCAGTAAAGTATCCAGTCTCCCCGAGAGACCCGTACACCTCATCCGTACTCACATGCAGAAAACATGGCTCCTCAACCTGTGAACTGCCCTCAAGCCAAAATTTTCTAGCCGCCTCGAGAAGAGTAAAGGTGCCTACAATATTTGTCTGAACGAAATCTGCCGGACCGGTGATCGATCTGTCAACATGGGACTCAGCTGCAAAGTGGATAACGGTGTCTATCTTTTCAGCGGAGAAAATCCCATTTACTTTGACAGCATCACAGATATCACCCCTGATAAAGGAATAATTTTCGTCCTCGGAGATGCTCTGCAGGTTCTTTAAATTACCGGCATATGTCAATTTATCGAGGTTGATCACCCGCCAGGCAGGATATTTATTGCGCAGCAGGTGAATGAAGTTTGCGCCGATAAAACCACACCCACCGGTTACAAGGATCGTTCGTCTATTTTTCATCTCTTTTGTTTTCTGTTTGCTTTATAGTGAAAAGAGCCTATCTTATTTTGGTTTTCCTGTCTGTTCTTATAATAAGTTCAACGCATAAATCAAAGCCAAATTTAAACCAACCATGAGCAAACAACTCAACAGAGAAATAGCCAGACGGCGAACCTTCGGTATTATCAGTCACCCCGACGCCGGCAAAACAACACTTACTGAGAAACTGCTCCTTTTTGGTGGTGCCATCAATATGGCAGGTGCAGTCAAATCGAGAAAGGTGGCAAGACACGCGACAAGTGACTGGATGGCCGTTGAGCAGGAACGTGGAATTTCCGTTACCACCTCCGTAATGAAATTTACCTATAGAGATTTCGAAGTAAACCTGCTCGATACTCCCGGTCACCAGGACTTTTCAGAAGACACTTACAGAGTACTTACTGCCGTCGACTCTGCCATTATGGTAATCGACAGTGCAAAAGGTGTCGAAAAACAGACTGAGAAACTGATGGAAGTATGCCGAATGCGGAATACTCCGATCATCACTTTTATCAACAAACTTGACCGGGAGGGTTTATCTCCCTTAGATCTTATGGGGGAAATTGAGGAAAAACTGCAAATTGAATGCACCCCTCTCTCCTGGCCCATAGGCATGGGCAAAACATTTAAAGGGGTTTACAACCTCTACCACAAAAGTCTGCATCTCTTCACGCCGGGTCAGGCAACACTGAACCAGAGAGGTGTCGTGATCGATGACCTCGATGACCCGAAGGTTGACGAATTACTGGGTTCCCAGGCGACAGAGTTGCGGGAGGATATCGAATTACTTGAAGGGGCTGCAAATCCCTTTGAATATGACCACTATCTGGGTGCAAGCCAGACACCGGTATTTTTTGGCAGCGCAATTAACAATTTCGGAGTTCAGGAGATGCTCAACTGTTTTATAGAAATGGCTCCTCCTCCAGGTGTGCGGCAGACTACCAGCAGGGAAATTAACCCTGAAGAGGAATCTTTCTCAGGTTTCGTTTTTAAAATCCAGGCAAACATGAACCCTGCCCACCGCGATCGAATTGCTTTTTTTCGTATATGTTCCGGCAAATTCACTCGAGGAATGAAGGTTAAGCACCATCGCCTCGACAAAGACATTGCTCTTTCAAATGCCACAATATTCATGGCCCAGGAGAGGGAAAACGTCGAAGAAGCATGGCCGGGTGACATCATAGGATTGCACAATCACGGCACCATCAAAATAGGTGACACATTCACTCCAAAAGAAGAGCTGAAATTCACGGGCATTCCCAATTTTGCCCCCGAACATTTCCGCAGGGTCCTGCTAAAAAACCCCCTGAAAATGAAACAGCTGCAGAAGGGATTGACCCAACTGGCAGAAGAAGGTGCAATCCAGGTCTTCCGCCCGCTTATCGGCTCAGATTACATTATGGGTGCTGTGGGAGTATTGCAGTTTGAGGTGACAATGGCCCGCCTGAAAAATGAGTATGGTGTCGATGCCATTTACGAAGGGGTAGACTACCAGGCAGCCCGCTGGGTGCACTGTGATGACAGGAAAGCCATGGCGGAATTTGAACGGAAGAATCAGATCGCCCTTGCCAGGGACTCGGAAGGTTTTTTAACCTACCTGGCACAAAGCGAATGGATGCTCAACTATTTCATGGAGAAGTGGCCGGCCATTATCTTTGACAAAACGCGGGAAAATATATGAAGGACCACAGCCGCTCAGACTTTTTCATCTTCATCAACAAACACCAGTGCATGTCCTTCGGTTAAGGCCTGGGCGGTCTTGCGTCTGGCAACAGTAATTATACGCTGAATCGTCCCCCTGGAAACCCCCATGCTCCGGCCGGCCTCTTCCTGGGTCATTGCTTCGCTGTCACATAGCCGCAAAGCTTCCAGTTCATCCCTATGCAGGTTGATCTGCTTGAGTTCGGATAACGGCGTGCCCGTGGGCTTAAAGGCACGTCCACAGAACTCCCCCTGACACCTTCTAATTTTCTTTGGTCTTGGTGACATGATCTCCAGCTGTAAAAAAGAACATTGAGTGCATATGCTCAATAATCTAAATTACAGCCATTGTCAAGTACACGGCAGTCTTTTAGTGCCTTACTCCATAAAAGCTGCAATAAAAAACAAGTAAGAACAAGAAATAGACAACTCCTATTATATCAGGTAAATTGTGCTGACCCTGGGAGACTGTCCGAAAACAGTCATTTTTCCCAAATCGAGGTTTTTCAAAAAAATAAGCACAGCCATATAACGGATATCGGAGTCTACGCTTACCTGCGAGCATTATTTTTATGAAAATTACGAAGGGTTGGGTGGAAATGCGTTCTCGGACAGTCTCCTGATAAACGGGGCCCGATTCAATACCCTTCCAACCGGCACTGCCATTGAATTACTATAACTGACTATGCATTCCAGATTTTTAACACTGGCATATATTATTTCTGTTCTTCTGACTACCACCCTTTCCGGTTTTGCATCCGAACAAAAAGGAGGGGTCACGATTGGTGAGTTGACAGCTACAACATCCGAAAAAAACCTCATTCTTTTTTGTACTCTGAAAAACAGCTTTACTGAGGAGATGATTGAAATACTCCACAGTGGCATTCCGTTGCATTTTACCTTCTCCATTGAACTGCACAAAACTGCAGAGAACTGGCCTGCTGAATTGATGACTGCTCTCACATTTCAGCACACCATGGTATTCGATACCCTCAAAGCGAGCTACAAGGTTACAGTGGAAGAAGAAAAGAATAAAACCTATTCCTTTCATTCCCTGCCTGAAGCTCAAAATGCAATAAATGAGATCAATGGTGCAAAGATAGTAGAACTTTCACAACTCATTCCGGACAAACTATATAAACTTATGGTCAGAGCTGAACTCTATAAGAAGACCCTGCCCATGGGACTGCGCGATGTATTCCCCTTTTTTTCCTGGGGCGATGTGGAAACTGATTGGCATAGTATCGAATTCAAGTATTAGACTAGAATAACTGACATGGAACAGTCTCTGCCTGTGGAGAGCACCTCCGATAAAAAGCGATACAGCGCCAAGCAACAGCGCCAGAAACGCAAATTGATCAGGTGGACAATTCTCTTTTGTATTCTTCTGATTCCCATTTTTATCTGGATTCAGAAATTATTGCTCAAAGAAGAACTTGCCTTACCCTTCGACAATAATATTCTCATCTTTGCCCTGATCAATATTAATGTTCTCCTTGCCCTGTTCGTTCTCTTTCTCGTCCTGAGATATCTAGCTGAACTTCTTTTTGAAAGAAAAGTAAACAGACCGGGCAGTAAACTCAAAACCAAACTTATTGCCTCCTTTCTCTCACTGACCCTGGTCCCCACTATTCTTCTGTTTTTTGTTTCCCTGCAATTTGTTTCCACCAGTATGGATTACTGGTTTAACGCCAGCATCGAGGATTCCCTGACGGAATCACTCAAACTGGCTCAATCCCTTCTGAAAGAGAAAGAAGAGCAGGTAACTCAGATGAGTAAAGGTATTGCAGAACGCCTCAAACATCTGGATATATCTTCCTATACATCCGAGACCATCAGCCAGACTCTTGAAAACATTCTCAGCTTCAATACTATAAACGGCCCTGACAGTATCACTCTTATCACTAATGATAAAAATCTGGAGATAACCGTCCTCGGACCGGGTCTTCGCAGCATGGTCCTGCCGAAGATTCCATTAAACCTGATACAGCGTGTAAGGGAACAACAGATCAGAGAGACAGTCATCCAGGAGATCAATAAAGGTGATCTGGTCCGTTGCATAGCAGAGATCCAAATCGGCAACAAACAACTCGGTGGAGCCATCCTTAGTACTTCCCTGCTTGTAAAAAAAGATCAACTTGTCAGGATGAGAACAATTTCACAGGGGATTGAAGGGTACAGGCAACTCAAACATTTCAAAGAACCGTTTAAATTCTGGCTGCTGATCATTCTTCTCATCGTCACCCTCCTGGTCGTTTTCGCAGCTATATGGTTTGGTCTCTACATCTCTCGCGGTATAACCAATCCCCTGGAAAAACTCGTACTGGCGACACAGCGGGTTGCAGAAGGTGATCTGGAATTTGAAATGGAGAGAGATTCGAATGATGAAATGGGGTTGCTGGTGGACTCCTTTAACAAGATGACAATCAACCTGAACTCAAGCAATAAAAGCCTCGGTGAAGCTCATACAGCCCTTCAATTGAGCTCGCAGGAAAGTGAGCAGCGACAAAGATATACAGAGATCATATTGCAAAATGTGTCAGCCGGGGTTATCTCAATGGACGAAACCGGGCAGATTACTACCATTAACCGGTTTGCTGAGACACTCCTCAATATTGACAAAACCCTTTTTATCGGTCTTAATTTCAACGATGTTCTCCCGCCTTACCAGGCTGCCATTGTCCAGAATTTTATTGACGAATTACTTGACACGGGAAAAATTACAATCGAACAGCATATCAAGCTCAATGTACTGGGAAAAAGCTACTCCCTGCTGATCAACTTCACCAGGCTCGAGGATGAACGGGAGAATCCTCTGGGCTTTGTACTGGTATTCGATAACCTGACAAAACTCGAAAAAATGCAGCGTATGGCGGCCTGGCGTGAAGTTGCAAGACGTATTGCCCATGAGATTAAAAACCCTCTCACCCCTATTCAGCTCTCAGCCCAGCGACTTCGTCGACGATATCCAGACATCCTGACTGAAAAAAATAGCGTGTTTGACCAGTGTACAAGCACAATTATTACCCAGGTTGATGAACTTAAACGGCTGGTCAGCGAGTTTTCTCAATTTGCACGTATGCCCAAGGTGCAAAAATCTCAGAATAACCTGACACAACTTGCGGAAAACACCCTCATTCTCTACAGAGAGGCGCATAAGCATATTAATTTCCGCTGCACTGAAACCGAACCAATTCCAGTCTTCAGTTTTGACAGGGAACAGATCAAACGATGCCTGATTAATCTCATTGACAATGGAGTTGCAGTTTTACCTGATGGCGGTACTATACACATCGAACTTTCTCCGGATGGGGAGATGGAAAATGTATTTATCAGGGTATACGACGACGGCCCGGGAATATCGAAAGAGAACAAGTTGAAACTTTTTGAACCCTATTTTTCCACAAAAAAGACAGGTACGGGTCTTGGCCTGGCAATTATTTCCACAATTATCTCAGACCACAACGGTTATATTCGAGTTCAGGATAATGAACCAAAAGGTTCTATCTTCATTATTGAACTCCCGCTCCTTAACAAGGAAGAATAGCAGGTAGCCTAAGATGAGCAAGCGCATATTAATAATAGATGATGAGATAAGCATCCTGACATCACTCTCCGGCATCCTGGACGACGAAGGCTTTTCCTCCATCTGTACATCATCTGCAGAGAAAGGGCTTGAAGTGCTGGAGACACGGAATATCGACCTGGTACTCCTTGACATCTGGCTTGGAGATAATATGGATGGCATGACTGCTCTGGAAATAATTAAAGAGAAGTTTGACATACCGGTCATTATGATCTCCGGCCACGGTACAATCGAAACAGCTGTGCAGGCCACCCGCAAAGGTGCCTTTGACTTTATAGAGAAACCTCTTTCCTACGATAAGATTATTCTGGCAATAACCAACGGATTACGCTTCTCCCAACTGGAGCAGGAGAACATCCTGCTCAAACAGGGTACTGCTCAACAACCAGTTTTAACAGGTGATTCCGAGGTGATAACAGCACTTAAAAAACAGATAGAGATGGTTGCACCAACGGATGCCTGGGTATTAATCCAGGGTGACCATGGGACAGGCAAAGAACTTGTTGCCCAGTCCATTCACAGGAAATCGCTNTCAAGTGCTCAACCCATGATCGAGGTCAACTGCGCCGCCATACCTGAGGAGCTCATAGAATCAGAACTCTTTGGCCATGAAAAAGGATCCTTCACCGGAGCACATACCAGCAAAAGAGGAAAATTTGATCAGGCTGACGGCGGTATTCTCTTTCTGGACGAGATAGGTGATATGAGTCTCAAGACCCAGGCAAAAATACTCCGCATATTGCAGGAACAGAAATTTGAAAGAGTTGGCGGCAACAAAACAATAAAAGTCAATGTCCGGGTATTGACAGCCACCAACAAAAACCTTGAGGAAGAGATTGAAACAGGAAATTTCAGAGCGGATCTCTTCTGGCGTCTTAATGTTGTGCCAATCCAGGTTCCCTACTTAAAGGATCGTCTGGAAGATATCCCCCTGCTGGTCGACTCCCTCATGCAGAATCTCGTTGAAAAAGGTTTAAAACGTAAAGAGTTTACAGAGGATGCCATACAGGAACTTATAGAACATACATGGCCGGGAAATGTAAGAGAGCTGAGGAACTTCATCGAAAGGCTGGCTATCATGTGCACAGAACCCAAAATCACCAGCACCCAGGTGAGGATGTTTCTCAGCCAGGGACATACCGGCACAATCGCTGAAAACGGCTCCTCATTTAACCACCTTTTAACTGGTGATTTTAAAACTGCCAGGAAAAACTTTGAAAAAGAATATCTTCGACAAAAACTCGATCTAAACAATAACAATATCTCTAAGACAGCAGAGCAGGTGGGATTGGAACGAAGCCATCTGCATAAGAAGCTTAAAGCTTATGAAATAATAAATTAATGATGACGTCGTAAAAAGCCCGATCCGGAGTCTCGCAGGCTCGCTTACCTGTATATCGAACTTTTTAACTTAGCCATCTGAAATTCAGAGTTTTCATAAGATTGTCAACCAAATAAAAAGGAATATCTTGCCATGCTATTTCCAGATTATAGACCCAGACGTCTCCGTAAAAATGAAGCCTTTCGTGCCCTCATCCGGGAAACTCATCTCTCCCCTTCTCAACTCATTTATCCTCTTTTCATCATGCCCGGGAAAAATAAAAGGGAAGAGATATCTTCCATGCCGGGTGTTTTTCGGGTTACCGTAGATCAGCTTGGAAAAGAAGCGAAAGAATGCCTGGAACTAGGCATAAATGGCGTTATTCTCTTTGGTTTACCGGATAAAAAAGACGCTATGGGTTCAGGAGCCCATAAAAAGGATGGTATCATCCAGACTGCTATTAAAGAATTGAAAAAATGTGGTCCGGAACTCCTGGTGATTACTGACGTCTGCCTCTGCGAATATACGGATCATGGCCATTGCGGCTGCCTTATAAACAAAGAAGTGGACAACGATGCCACTCTTGAGATTCTTGCCAAAACTGCCCTTTCCCATGCACAGGCCGGCGCCGACATGGTTGCCCCATCCGATATGATGGATGGCAGGGTGGCTGAAATCAGAGCCACGTTAGATGAAAACAATTTTGAGTCCATACCAATCATGTCCTATTCTGTCAAATATGCATCCGCCTTCTACGGGCCATTCAGAGAGGCCGCCGANTGTACCCCGCAATTCGGTGATCGAAGAAGCTATCAGATGGACCCGGCAAACAGCAGGGAGGCTCTCAGAGAAGCCGCCCTTGATGTTGATGAGGGGGCCGATATCCTGATGGTAAAACCGGCAGTTGCCTACCTCGATATTATTACAAAGCTAAAAGACGAATTTGATCTGCCCATAGCTGCTTATCATGTAAGCGGTGAATATGCGATGATTAAGGCCGCAGCAGAAAAGGGATGGATTGACGGAGACAGAGTAATGACTGAGACCCTCCTGTCGATAAAGCGGGCGGGGGCGGATATTATAATCACCTATTTTGCCAAAGACATGGCCAGATTACTGAAAGAAGCCCTGTGAGGTGGAAATTTTCTTACGCTTCCAGAAAAACCAGGCAAAACACGCGGCAACCGCACCCAGGGTGTCTGCAACCAGGTCAGCTGCGCTGGCAAATCGACCGGAGATAAAGGATTGATGAAATTCATCCCCGATGCCGTAGAGGATACAGATAGTCACCGTCACCAGAAAAAGCACTGATGTTCTTCCGTTATTAATTGCCGGTTCGAAGGCATAGAGAATAGTGGTAGCCAGCACGCCATACACTATCATATGTGCCACCTTATCGAATCCGGGGATAAAAGACGGCATGTGCAAACTGTCCCCCGGCTGGTGGGAAAGAAGAAAAATGGCTCCCATGAAAATAAGCATGGGAACCAGACGGATTTTCTTTATTTTCGATATTTTCACAGGGAAAAATGCATTCTCGGACAAGCTCCTAGGGGGTGGGCAGATGTACCTGGCTTAACTGATCTTTGGAAAACTTTTTTCTGATTCGACGAATGGCAGCACTGATCTGCAGCGAGGGCGCATCGGGTAACAGCTGCACACTCTTGTCTAAGTAGGCGGTGAGTTCCAACTGTTTACTCTTGAAAGCGAACATATGACTCCAGTTCACCTCAATAGTTTCAGAGTTTTCATCAATTGGCGGCTCAAGCGCTACTCCGTCTCTTGCCACCTGAATACAATCACAGTCAGTCATCTCAAGCAGCCAGGCATCTCCTTCCCTGGTTGAGTAAAAGAAAAAAACACCGAGTTCGTGATTTGTTTCTTTTTTCTGAACAGCCTGCTCCTGGATTTCCCTGACACTTTTCATCAGAGTCACCTTCAGTTTCTGCTCCGGTGACACTGAAGGCTTTATAATTTGATCCTTACGGGCACAACAGTGCTTATATTTTTTCCCGCTGCGACACGGACACTTTTCATTTCTACCTATTTTTCCCATTTATTCCACCATCTAACATTATGGTCTTTTATCTTTTTAAAAAAATGTTCTACGAACATTTACTATATCCACAATCATGACACGTTTCACAGCCCTCTTCAAAACGAAGATTTCCACTACATTCAGGGCATGTAGAGGAAAACCCATTTTGCGTCCCGGCCATAAAAGATTTAAACAGTTTACTTAATTGTGCCGGCAGGTCAAGCATATGCCCACTGGATCTGTCAAGCTGTTTAATAATTTCATCGGCGGGAACGTTAAAACGAAGAGCCAGAGATACCAGTCGACACGTAGTAGTCCACATAGTTGATTTATCTTTGAGATCAACACGGTTATCAAAAGGAAATTTTGCAAAAACCTCCATAGGTTTCTCATTCTCATCAAAACAGACAATAATATATACCGATTTCTGGTCCTGGTCTTTTACTCTATACCGTTTGGCGTCAAGAGTGTCAGGGAGGAGCTGCTTTTCCGGTCCATGCTCAGAGACAATGGCTGTTCTCTCTTTTTCTGCGGAGTCTTTAGTATTCAGTACCTGGGAGTCCCGGGATCCATCGCGGTAGACGGTCAATCCTTTACAGCCCAGTCTGTAACCGGTAATATAAGAGAGTTTGACCTCATCCCGAGTGGCAGTGCCGGACAGGTTGATGGTTTTTGAAATTGAAGAATCGACACCATTCTGCTGTAACATACCCTGCATTCGGATATGATCTTCAGGACTTATATCCTGCGCTGTACAAAACACCTCCTGCCACTTTTCGGGAATCTCTTCATGCCCCATCACGGTACCACTATCGGCGACCTTACTCATCAGTTCATCTGAGTAAAAGCCTTCCTTTCTGGCAATCTGCTCAAAATGTTTATTGACCATGATCAACCTGTCACCATCCATTACATTTTTCACCATGACAATGGAGAAATATGGTTCACAGCCGGAAGCGCAATCCGCAATCATAGAGACGGTACCAGTTGGTTGAATCGAGGTAAGAGCGGCATTTCTCCTTGGAAGATAGCTGTTAAATGCAGGATCATATGCAGGGAAAAACCCTTTCTCCTCAGCCAGCAGAATCGAACATCCCTCAGCCACGCCACGAATAAACTGCATAACCTTACCGGCGAGTTCCCTGCCCTCTTCGCTGCCATAAGGGACAGCCAGCTGGATCAGAAGATCATGCAGCCCCATGATCCCCATGCCGATCTTTCTGGTTTTCAGGGTCATCTCCTCAATTTCGGGGATTGGAAACCGATTGCAGTCGATCACATTATCAAGGAAAACAGTGGCAGCAGTAACAACATCTTTTAATCTGTCATAATCAACAGCACCATCTTTTACAAAATTAGCCAGATTAATAGATCCAAGGTTACAACTCTCATAGGGCAATAACCACTGTTCGCCACAGGGGTTGGTTGCCTCAAAATCGCCAAGCTGAGGAGTAGTATTGTCTTTGTTGGCAGTATCAATGAACAGAACTCCCGGTTCACCATTGTGCCAGGCAAGATCGATGATTTTCTCAAACACACTGCGGGCACTCAAACTCTTGATAACTCTGCCATCAGATGGTTCAATAAGATCGAAATCCTCATCATCCTCCACCGCCTGCATAAAAACATCGGTTATGCCGACACTGAAATTGAAGTTATTAAATTTATCCTGATTTTCTTTGGCGGAGATAAAATCGAGAATATCGGGATGATCAATCCTTAAAACTCCCATATTGGCACCCCGTCGTTTCCCACCCTGCTTGATAGTTTCTGTTGCAGCATCAAAAACAGCGGCAAAAGAAAGCGGGCCAGAAGCCACTCCCTGGGTTGAACGTACAGAGGCATTCTTTGAACGAAGGCGGGAAAAGGAATAGCCTGTCCCTCCCCCGGTTTTATGAACCAGAGCACCGTTGCGTATTGCCGTAAAGATGCCATCCATTGAATCTTCTATCGGTAACACAAAACAGGCGGACAGCTGACCTATCTCAGTTCCCGCATTCATTAAACAGGGAGAGTTTGGCAGGAAATCCATATGATAAATCATATTGAAAAAATCCTCTCTCAGTTGCCCATGGTTTTCTTTTTCCCTGTCTACTTCCGCAACACTGTCTGCCACACGACGGGCAAGCGTTTCCCACGTCTCGATACAGTTGCCGTTGGAATCTTTCAAATAATAGCGTCTGGCAAGTACAGTCTCCGCGGTATTGGTCAAAACCTGCTTTGTCAAATCAGGTGTCATAGAATTTCTCTCCGGATAGCACAATCTATAATTGATGATTATTTCTCTGAAAGATATGCGTAATTCAACGGGGAAATCCGGTACTGCCATAGAAGTTTTCAAGGCTGATTACCGCATATCATGCCACCGGTTTATACACCACATTTATGGTACACTCAAGAGTAATCTACAACATATAGTATTATTTTGACAAATCGCAGGATACAGCAGGGATACAGAATGAATTTATTTTTTCAAGGTATTTTTGTAACTATTCAGATGGCACTCCATTATTGGTTAAAGCGCTGCCCTGTAACTGTTTAGCAGTGCTTCAAATTCGTTCATTTGGGCCTTTGAAGCATACGAGTGCTATTCAAGAAGGCCAAAATGGACGTAGTTGGAGTGCTGCTGAATAGTTACGTATTTTTTTATATTGAAACAGTTTTTATGCTCTCCTCCAGACTATGGCTCTCAGCCAACCAAAAGAGAGGCGCAGGAAGAAAAAAACGGATATGCCGGGCCTGCTCATGCAGTCACAACATATCCGTTTCAGGACATACGAGAGGAACCAGCAGCCAGCCAGGCCCCTCTCTATTGACAAATCATTAGAAACGGAATCTCACGCCAAAACCAAATCGCCCGTACTCTCCCAGCTCATCAAATTCATCAAAAGCTGAACGCATTTCAACAAAAAGAGAGGTATTAAACGCATCTGGTTCGCCGTAGACACGGGCTCCCAGGCCAAGAACAAAATCCAGTTGACTGTCTTCAGCAGGATTGTCATCGTCGCCATCAGTAATCCAGCCTCCAACACCAAAATCAACATAGTATCTTGACCACTTATATTCGGCCAGCGCATCTATCAAAAATGCACTTTCCCCGTCACTGCCATCAACATGCGCGGCACCACCAACCAGACCCAACAGAGACCAATCGTGGGTAAGTTTATACTCAATGCCGATTCTGCCGAAAAGGTACTTACCCGGATCAAACTGGTGATAATATCCAGCATCCGCCAAAAACCCGACTCTGCTGATACTGGAGACATCAGTTATACACTCAGGTGAAGCACCCTTCGCACCATCATCATCGGTGACAATAACTTTAACGGTATTGGCTCCACAAGGCATTGCGACCTCAGCCTGCAAACCATCTACAACCTCTTCACTGACCATCTGGCCCTGACTGTCAAGAAAAGCAACAATCATTTTTACAACATTCCCATCGGTATCCGTAGAACTTGCAGCATCAATAGTGACCATTTCGCCACAGAATGCCTCAACGGGAGAAACCACCATATTGCATCGAGGTGATTTGTTTGCAACCACAGGCGCTGCGACCGGCGAAACAACAGGCGGAACAACAGCTGCAGCGGGTATCGGGCTCACGCCCATAAGCGCAATATTGCCACAACCGAGAGGTACGGCAAAAGTGTAGCGGTTTCCATCATTGTCGATATAAAATTTATATCCGGGGAAGGGTTTGTCATTTCCCCAGGTCACGTCTTTGACGACTTGAGGAGCTCCTTTACCTTTTTTCTTATAAAACATCCATTCAAACTTTGATCCTTTTTCAAACTCAACCGCTTCAATGTCTGCCTTAAAAATCTGGTCCATGAATGCGGGATACAGATCCGCCTGAGGTGTCAGGTCAAAACCACGTTTGACATCCATTTCCTCTGTCTGAACCATCTTCTTCAAATCATCCACTGAAGTTAGTGGCGGCTGATAAAACGGCGCCCGCCCGATTTCATGTAGAGTCATCGCAGCTTGCGCTGTACCAGTCAACAAAAATGCACTAACAACCGCTGTCATTACAATTGATTTTAGCTTCAAAACTTCCCCCTTTTTTAAATAAAAACCCAGAAAATCACCCAATGTTCAAATCTCTCTGTGATTGAACATTTTCATCAACATATAACATTAATTCCTATTCTGCCACTAAGTTATTGAAAAAAATAGCTTCTATTCAATTAGACCCTAAAGATCAACCCAAAGCCACATCAAGAATCATCATTACCGAAAAACCGACCATTGTTGCCATTGTCACCAGATCGATGTTTTCATAATTCCGTTGAGATTCAGGAATCAACTCCTCCACCACAACAAAAATCATGGCTCCAGCAGCAAAACAGAGCGCATATGGTAGAATATTTTGCATTTTCAGCACAAAAATTGCCCCGATAACCCCGGCAATGGGTTCAACAATTCCGGATGCCTGCCCCATAAGAAAACTTTTCCCCTTACTCATCCCTTCTCTTCGCAATGGTACTGACACAGCGGTCCCTTCCGGAAAATTTTGGATTCCAATACCAATTGCCAGAGCAATTGCACCTCCAATTGTGGCTGAAGGAAGGTCTGCTGCTACGGCTCCAAAGGCAACACCAACAGCTAACCCTTCAGGAATATTGTGCAGGGTTATGGCTAATACCAAAAGAGTGGATCGCTGCCACGATGTTTTTACCCCTTCACTTTTATCAATACTCAGCCCTGGATGAAGGTGCGGCAGGAACTTGTCGGTCAATCGCATAAAAATGCCACCGCTCATAAATCCGATAACTGCAGTCAGCCACGGAATATGGCCCAATCCTTCTGCCATCTCTATGCCCGGTGCCAGAAGTGACCAGAAACTGGCGGCAATCATTACACCGGCAGCAAAACCGAGCATTGAATCCATCAGCTTCGGATTAACGGTTTTTGTAAAAAAGACCATGGCTGCTCCTGCAGCGGTCACACCCCAGGTAAAAAGGGTGGCCAGAAGCGCCTGCATAACAGGATGAAATTGTTGTATGAATTCGACCATTATTTTCTCCTTACAATATTAACCAGAGCTACACCTTCACTGGAAGTGATAAATTAGAAATGAAAAATTACCATAACAAGATTCTTTTCTACGTTCATAAACTTAGACAATGACATGAGATAATTTATGGAAATCACATAATAACCTTACTTCTTCCTGAATCGGGAACGACGAATATGCCTTCGAGAAATTTTGCCCCGATGGATTTCAGCATGGTGGAACAAAAACACCCGCAGGCCAGGAGGGTGTCGAGATCGGCTGACCAAAATTATACTGGACCAACCTGTTGCGAAGCTCCAGCAGTTGACCCACCAGATGGGGCTCGGCTCTGGCGTAGGCCTCTTCATCGGTGACACGCTTGACCACAATACCAAGCAATTCGGTGATGGCATTGCCTACCGAGTTCTGACTGATGGTAACAATCAGACGACCCATATCGTCACGGTAGAGGAGCTGCTTGTAAGCAGGTCGCCAGCGGATTTCATTGGCAAACTTTGGATCTTCAAGCACCTGAAGCCGCATAATGCGGGCCGCCTTATGAAAATCGCTATTAAACAGCAACACATCCTCAACCTGATCCGGGTAAGTTGCCTCAAGAGACACCTGGGTGTTATCCGAGGCAACCAGAGTGAAAAAAGCGCGGTAAAAGTCGAGAAAACCCTCAAGCACCATATCGTACTCATGCCAGAAACGACCCGAGTCCAGGGCATCGACTCCACCCCGCACCTCCCAACTGGGCAGCCCTTGCGGATAACCTGTGGTTTTGATTCGTGCCTGATCCGGAGCCAGTGGATACAAAATTTTGAGATCGAGCACCTCAAAGAAACGCAGATAAACATCATTCAGAAATTGCAGAAAGATGCCGTTATGACCACTGTCTGTGAGATTGGGGTCGTCGGATGCCGCCAAAGGTGCCGCCTCCAGTTCAGCGTTATCAAAAACCATAAAGTGGTTATGGATCATCCTTATGCTGGGCACGCCAGGCTTGCCTAGCGGCCAGGTGGCATCAAGACTTGCCTCACCACAGAAGAGCAGATGACGTTCGGGATCTGGATATTTTTCATGCATATAGCGAAAGGCAACCTGTGTCATACGACTGAAGACCAGGTTCTCCCGCTTGTTGAGTTGATCCCGTCGCACCGGGCGACCGAGAGGATCCAGAATTCTCTGCGAAGTGTCGTGAATAATTGAAGTATCAAAAAGATTTGAATGGCCAATAGCTTTTCGGTAGAGGAGAAACTCCTCGGGAGTACGAAGAAGACCGTTTTCCCGCGCCAGGTGACGCAAATTACAGGGGCTGTTAAAGAATTCAGTTGGCGTTACTCCTGCGGGAATGTCCAGCGGGATGCGGCGATGTGGTGTTGTGACCAGGCGTGGTTGACCTTTCATGAATTCTCTCTTGGTAGGGGTAGCAGTTAAAACGCTATTTCAGTATCAGCCTGACAGAGCAACAGATAAGATATCATCAGCCAGATCTTGACAGAATATATACGCCATAGAGGACATTATCAAACAGAATATGATATGATGTCAGGAGAGTGAAGTCAATGCCACTCACCCGAGACAACTGAAGTTACAATTATCCGCATTACAATTTAGATGTACATGGAGACTACAGTGAGACTGAAAAGAAAATATCAGAACGAACAGGCAAATTGCACTGCAAAATAGCCCTCTGTCAGCCTCTTTGCCGCAAATCTTTTCGGATGATTTTTCCGGTAGCAGTCGTGGGAAGGTCGTCTACAAACTCGATTTCACGTGGGTATTCATGAGCTGCCAGACGTACACGAACAAAATCCTTGATACTCGCCTCCATCTCCCGATCAACCACTACATCTTTGGCCAAGACGATGAATGCTTTAACGATTTCGGTGCGCACTTCATCGGGAATACCCACTACAGCAGCCATAGCAACAGCAGGATGTTTGATGAGGCAATCTTCGATTTCACCCGGCCCGATTCGATAACCGGCGCTGGTAATCAGGTCATCTTCCCTGCCCACAAACCAGAGATACCCACTCTCATCTCTTTTTCCCATATCTCCGGTCAAACACCAATCTCCAATATATTTTTTTCGGGTGGCTTCAGGGTTGCGCCAGTATTCCAGAAACATTACCGGATCCCCATTTTTAATTGCAATATTGCCTGTATCACCTGCAGGCAATATATTACCTGTATCATCAATGATCTCGACCTGATGGCCGGGAATGGCCTTGCCCATTGAACCTGGTAGAACAGGCATGATGTCAGCGCAATTACCTACCACGAGATTGACTTCGGTTTGTCCGTAAAATTCATTAATATCGATTCCCAGAGTATGCTTTCCCCATTCAAGGAGCTCTGAGCCCAGAGTTTCACCGCCGCTCCCGACACTTCTCAGCGAGAAATTATGCTGTGCCCCGGGATTCTTTACCTGTCGCATGAGTTTTAGAGCCGTGGGCGGAATAAATGCATTGCGAATCCTGTGTTTTGCCATGAGATGGAATGCAAATTCGGGGTCGAATTTCCTGGCCCGATAAGCTACAACCGGCATGCCGTGGTGCCAGCTGGGAAGCAGTACATCGAGCAAACCGCCAATCCAGGCCCAATCAGCCGGAGTCCAAAAACGGTCATCTTCCTGGGGAAAAAAGTTGTGAGGGAATTCTACACCGGGGAGATGTCCCAGCAACGTCCGGTGGGCATGCAGCGCCCCTTTGGGTGGCCCGGTAGTACCTGAGGTATATATAATGAGTGCCGGGTCATTGGCCCGTGTCTTAACAGGGTTAAAGCCACCGGAGCCCTTTTTTATGGCTTCCCAGAAATCACTTATGCCCGGTTCCGTCTTGAAATCGACCACGAAGATATGTTTTAAATAGGGCAGCTGTGAACGAATTTCGAGAATTTTATCCAGGTTGTCCTGGTTGGTAACCACGCATTTGGCTTCACTGTTTGTCAACCTGTACGACAGTGCATCGGTACCGAAAAGAGTGAATAAGGGTAAGGCAACACCACCGATTTTATACACAGCAATATGTGAGATGGCCGTTTCCGGACTCTGGGGAAGCAGAATACCCAGGCGATCGCCAGGGTTCATACCCGCTGCCTGCAGGGCATTGGCAAAACGGTTGGAAAGTGTCTTAAAATCGGAGAACGTGTAATTCTCTACCGCACCGTCTTCTTTTTCGTAAATCAAAGCCAAACGGTTCTTTTTGCCGGCATGTTTGTCACAGATGTCAACACCGATATTGTAAAACTCCGGTATCCGCCATTTAAAAGAGTCATAGATATCCTGATATGATTTTCCTTTGCTGAGCATATTAAAGACTCCTTTCTATTCGCTTAAGAAATATGGCGCTGGTAATGCCAAAGAGGATGTGATAATTTCTAACCCGACTCATATTTTGCTCTTGAAACGATGTTATGGGGGGTTGCAGGTCACGGAACTTACTATAATTCATGTACGTTCAACTGGCAAAACAATAGAACTCTGACCAGATAAATACCCGGTCGACTCGATGAAAATAATTGCAATAGCCGACACACATGGATATCACCGGCAGGTCAACGTTCCCGCTGGAGATGTCCTTCTGGTGGCCGGTGATATTTGCTCTCATGGATTGCTTGCAGAGATTAAAGAATTCGGCACCTGGCTGCTTGAGCAACCCTGCAAACACAAAATTGTTGTAGCCGGGAACCATGATGAGCCGTTTCAGTCGGAAAATAATTCCGCGCTGCAGGCTCTCACCCAGGAGAACCCGACCATCATCTACCTGCAGGACAACTCAATCAAAATTGAGGGGGTTACTTTTTATGGTGCTCCCTGGACCCCAACGTTCATGAGATGGTTTTTCATGGCAGACAGGGGTAAAACGATCCGTGAAAAATGGGCAAAGATACCCGACAATACTGATGTGCTGATCACCCATGGTCCACCTGCCACGATTTTAGATAATGTCGGGGGACTTCCCGAGGGTTGCGTTGATCTTCTGGAGAGAGTACTGCAAATCAATCCCAAATATAATATATTCGGCCACATCCACGAGGAGTATGGTGGCATCAGGAAAGGTGATACTGTGTTCATCAATGCCAGTGTGTGTGATGGCCTGTACAGGCCAATTAACAAGCCTGTTGTCTTTAACTTATAGCCGACTTCCGGTTTCAGTTCAGGTATCAGGAAACCTTTTATCATCATTTATAAGATAAACTCGTAAAAACCTCAGTTTCGATGGATAAGCAGGTAAGCGTAGACTCCGAAAAGCTTCATATTGGAGGCGTGCAATTTTTCTTTTATTTCAGCGTACATACGGTACGTCGTAATGATAGAAAAATTGTAACAACGAACAAGATGAAGACTTTTTATGACACCATCCTATAAATTTACTATTGGGATCTTAGAATGGCTTTATTTACAATCAATCGGGAAACCTGCAATCAAGACGGAATTTGTGCCAAGGTCTGTCCTGCAAGAATTATATTCTTCAGTAGAGGGGAGTATCCTTCGCTCATTCCCGGTACGGAGAAAGCATGTATCAAATGCGGTCACTGTGTTGCAGTATGCCCAACGGGAAGTCTTACCCATAGAGAAATGCCTGTAGAGAAATGCCCAGTCGTGCAAAAAGACTTTCAGTTATCTCCTGACCATTGTGAGCATTTTTTAAGATCTCGTCGTTCAATAAGGAACTACAAAAAGAAAACCGTTCCCAAAAGTGAGATTAAAAAGCTTATTGAAATTGCACGTCATGCCCCGTCCGGTCATAATTCCCAAGATGCGGAATGGTTAGTACTGGGAAGAACAGAAAAAATCCACAATCTTGCGGAAATTGTTATTAACTGGATGCACTGGATGATTGAAAATAATTCAAGAGAGGCACTATCTCTACATCTGGACAAAGCGATCGAGCTATGGGAAAATGGAAAAGATATCATATTCAGGGGTGCACCAATTCTAATAATTACTCACGCTGAAAAAGATAATCTCCGGGCTCTATCCACCTGTACTCTGGCACTATCTTATCTTGAACTGGCCGCTGCAAGTATGGGGTTGGGCTGTTGTTGGGCCGGTTACTTCAGCAGGGCAGCAGCCACCTTTCCACCCATGATAGAGGCACTGTCCTTTCCTGAGGGGCATCAGAGTTTTGGGGCAATGATGCTGGGGTATCCCGCATTTAGATACCATAGAATTCCTCTACGCAATCCACCCGGCATCACGTGGAAAATGTAGATAAAACCAGCAAACCTAACTCATAAAATCAAAATATGAAAAAAAGATGCGATTGGCTTACCGACAACAAAATATATTTAGAATACCATGATAAGGAATGGGGTGTTCCGGTTTATGATGACCGCGCTCTATTTGAAATGCTTATACTTGAGGGCGCTCAAGCAGGACTTAGCTGGATAACAATACTAAAACGCCGCCGCACTTATAGAAAAGCTTATGATAATTTTGATCCTGAGAAAATGGCAAACTGGACAGATGGAAAAATACAAAAACTTCTATTGGATCCCGGTATCATTCGCAACAAATTAAAAGTTGCAGCAGCACAGAAAAACGCACAAGCTTATTTACAGGTCATTAAAGATCATAGATCATTTAATGATTTCATATGGTCATTTGTAAATGGTCAACCAATAACAAACTGCTGGAAAACGATCTCGGAAATACCTGCAGCAACCAAAGAATCTAACGACATGAGCAAAGCACTAAAAAAGAAAGGCTTTAAATTCGTAGGACCAACCATTTGTTATGCATTTATGCAGGCAGTGGGAATGGTCAATGACCATATAACAACATGCTATCGATACGAAGAAATTGAAAATTTAAGTGACTCTATATGAAACCCAGCCAGTTGGGTTCTGGATTCCCGCCCGCACGGGAATGACAACGCATTTACCAAACCGTCATTCCCGCGCAGGCGGGAATCCAGATACTATAGCCGGGAATAAATCTCCCGTTTTCACTTGTCCATGTCTGCCAGGCAAGTGCCCCTCGACGTAAGATTGAGTAAAATAAAAGATACGAATAGAAAATGGATTTTAATATTGTCCGATTTAACAACAAGCTGCACAAAGACCAGGTTATCGAATTGTGGACAAATGTATTCGGGTACGAAAGTGCACGAAATGATCCGCGTCTTGCTATAGAAAAAAAAGAGGCTGTCTCCGATGGTTTATTCTTTGTTGCAGAATCTGCAGTACATGGGGTTGTTGGAACAGTCATGTGTGGTTACGACGGGCACCGGGGATGGGTATATTCGTTGGCAGTAACGCCTGACCTCCAAAGTCAGGGAATTGGAAAGAAACTGATGATACACGCTGAACATGCTTTAAAGAATTCAGGTTGTATTAAAATCAATTTGCAGATACTTGAAGATAATGAGAAGGTTCAAATGTTCTATCGATCATTGGGATACACCACAGAAAAACGAATAAGCATGGGAAAAGAAATTCCTGAAAACATGTAGAGAATCGAGCAAATACGCAATTAGGCCCCAAGAAAAAGTGCTTGATATCATTGGTGGGCGAGGCGGGATTCGAACCCGCGGCTTTTGGCTTCGGAGGCCAACACTCTATCCAGCTGAGCTACCCGCCCATATGTGATTAACGGTGGATTAGAAAAATATAGAACATTCTGACCTTAGTTTCACCCCTTGTTTTACTCCTATATTGGTTTTGCGTGATGACAGCCGTGTTTCCAATGTATTGAAACTCGTTACTCGTTGTAGGCACAGAAAACTGTTGGATCAAATAAATCCTGCCAAGTTTACTAATTATTTTGCTGCATCTGCTTCATCATTTCTTTCATTTTCTCCATCATCTCACCCATCTCTTCTTTGGACGGCATTTTTTCCTCGGAGGGTGCGCCTCCAGTCGTGATGTTGTCCATTAACGCTCCCATATCCGGCATACCCATTGCTTCTTCCATGGATGCAGCTTTGGTATAGCCACCTGGAATAACAAACAGAGACTGTGGCAGCTTGCCTGGCTTTATGTTCTCAAGGTATGAAGTCACCTTTCCCATAGGGGGCGGCAGTGTCATTTCTGTTTTGATCGGGTAATTCAGTTTTTTGGAATACCATATTTTCATATGCATCGGGGGCTGAGACTGCTCTGTTCGGTACTCTCCTTCATATATCTGGCATTTATAGCCGGACATTGACTCTTTCCCAGTATTTTTCATATTATTTTGCTTAATCCACGATGCGAAATCACCTGCATCGGCTATCGGGTTCTTGTCTTTTAATTCATCAATACTGGAAACAAAATATTTTTTTGTGCTGGCGAAAAGCTGATAAACAATCGGCCTTTTTGTTATAGATATCATGCCCATCATTTCGCTTCTTGTAACATCAGGATTTTTAAAATAAATTTTCCCGGCAATATTCCCTGTAGCCATTTGTGAAATCATATCCGCTGAAAATTCCGTTGCAAAAGGACTTGTAGTCAAGGCAACAGTAAAGAGAATAATCGAAGCCTGAATAAATTTTTTCATCTGTGCATATCTCCTTTTTGAATGAGAATACCTATGCGCCTACCGAGAATGCCCTTTTGCCCAAACTCTTCAGAATTACCAAAAATAATGCTCCGGTAAGCGAGGCATGAGACCCCGAGATACCACATATATGGCTGTGCTTATTTTTCAATAATTCTTCTATTTTGAACAAAATGTCTATTCTCGGGCAAGCTCCTAAGCGATTGTCACATTACTAAATCTTCGCCCACGATATCATTTACGCTCCCCCGGGAGCAGACAGAAATTGGTATCTGGAAATAATTTACACCGCTCTATTCTTCTCAAGATACTCCTCCCACTCCAGGGGCATCATACTTTTCTTCCTATTATTGCAATCCTTGCAGGCCGGCACCAGATTGTTTTTTGTGCTTCGCCCTCCCCGTGCCAACGGCACAAGATGATCCATGGAAAGATCCCTATAAGCTACTTTTTTAGCACAGTAGTAACAGCACCCTGAGGCAGTTTTCTGCTGCCACCATCTCGACTTGCGAAGCTCCCGAGCTTTTGCCCGTTCCGTTCGTCTTGCGGCATCATCAAGCCCGTCAAACTCAAAATTTTCCATCATATTTCTATCAGATCGCCCAGAAGAAGAGAGCGCATTGCACCAATCAGGTAAAGAGAACCTCCAATAACTATCAGATCTTTTTCAGTCGCTTTACTCTGGGCAAGGGTCAGAGCATCCTCTCCTTTAGAGATACAGTGGATGCTCCCCTTATAGCCATCCGGCAAAAAAGAATGTACCTGGGCAGCTGTTGCGGAACGTTCGCCTTCGGGTTGAGTAAGAATGAGTTCATCCGCGAGAGGAGTCATAATGGCAAGGGTACCAGTGAGATCTTTATCAATCATGGCACCCCATATACAGATCAATTTTTCATATGAAAAATTTTGATCCAGAGTCTTTGCCAGGTTTTTTACTCCTTCAAGATTATGCGCACCATCAAGGAGATATCGGCACATTTTAACCTTATCTCCAGATAATGATTGCTCGAAATATTCCATCCTCCCCGGCCATTTCACCGCCGCCAGCCCCGTCCGAACAGTGTCTGAATCTACGTTAAATCCATGGGGTCGTAATTGCAACAAGGCGGCAATTGCAAGGGCATCGTTCTCTTTATGTACAAGACTGGGATGAGCACACTCTAAACCTTCTATTGTCAGACCGTCAAAAACATCTCCGCCAACCCAGCACCAGCTGTTATCACCCTCTTCTTTACAGTCAAATTCTTGACCCAGACAGAATAAATCGGCGTTCTTTTCCTTACAGACTCCACCAATCACCGCTGCAGCCTCCGACGCTGTTGCCCCGGAAACAACGGGGACTCCCTTCTTAATGATTCCCGCCTTTTCACCGGCAACTGCCGTCATGGTATCGCCCAGATATGCCTCATGATCCATACTTATGCTGGTTATAACAGAAACAAGGGGTGTAACAATATTCGTGGCATCAAGCCTTCCACCCAGACCTGTTTCCAGCAGGACAAGATCCAACTCGGATTCAGCAAACCAGAGGAGACCCAGAGCCGTGGTGAATTCAAAATAGGTGATTTGTTCCGTCCCGAGCACTTCACATATCTTAGAACCCAGGGCAGCAAACTCGTCCTCTGTTATATACCGGTCACCAATCCTGAATCTTTCCCGTACCGAACTTAAATGCGGGGAGGTATAGACACCGACTTTATATCCTGCACGGTCCAACATCTTCGACAGCGCCGCACAAACGGAACCTTTGCCGTTCGTTCCGGCAACATGGACAAATCTTAAATCGTTTTCAGGCCTGCCGACCTTCTCCAGAAACGATTGCATAGCATCAAGGCCCAATTTGATTTTATGCATCTGCAAGCTGTCTAGGTGGGCAAGAACTTCATCGTAAGTCATAGTCATATTCTGTGATTTTTGATGGTTTCGTAAAAACCCACATATTTCACCATTCCATCATTCCCGAGCAGGCTGGAGAAAAGCGCAGACTTCGATCCAGTCATCCGGTACGTTCTGGTTTCCCGCCTGCGCGGGAATGACGGAGCAGGGAGCTTTTTACAGGTTTATCATATTTTACTTTATATGAAAGTCATGTTGATCCACGGACGAAGAGGGCTTCGGTAGAGTGTTGACACAACAGGTAAGCGAGCCTGCGAGACTCCGATCCACAGCCTGCGAAGACGTTTGGCAACACTCCTCCGAAGCCCGGTAACATTACTTTCATGCTCCGTTGTGAAATTCATTTCATGGGTGTTAGAGTATTTTTAATTTGGCATAATCCAAATGCAGTGTCTTCAAACCATGTCTGTCAAAATGGACATCCAGAGAGCGTCCTCCGGAAAGCTTTGTTACCGTACCGAATCCGAAAAAAGGGTGACTCACCTTACATCCTTGTGAAAAATCAGACATATTCAGTTTTTTCGGTTTTCGTCGCTGAGATTTATGGCCTGCAGCCGATTTTCCTCTGTATATTGATGGTTGATAATCATCAGAAGAACCATCCATCCTCTGAAACAGTCCACCACTCAACTCACTGAGAAATGGAGACATTCCTACATGCTTAAACTGCCGATCCGGGGTCATCAACAACCGGGGATAGGTAAGGTAGAGATACTCCTTTGCCCGGGTCGTGGCAACGTAGAGCAACCTCCTCTCTTCCTCCCATTGCTCCCCTATCCCCGCAGATGCATGAGGAAAACGACCATCCGCCACTCCGATAATGAAGACTGCTTCAAATTCCAGCCCCTTTGATGAATGAATGGTGGAAAGGATCAGTCGTTTTGTACTGGTCGCGCCCGGGGTTGTTTCCGGTGGGTCAAGGGTTGTATCATCAATAAATTGCTGGAGCTCGTCATATCCCTTCATGATTGAACTAAGCTGATCAAGGTCCTTTTGACGTTTGGGATGATCGTCAGCATAAAGTTGGCAGAAAATCGGCTGGTAATAATTCTGCACCCTCTCGTACAATGCCGAGGGAACCTGTGTGCCAGAGCGCAGTTCAGCAAAAAGATTAACCAGTTTAACAAACGATGCCTTCCATGTTTTCCCGGCCGGATAATTCTCAAGGGCAACGAAGGGGTCGGCTGCTGTACCAATAAAGGAGGTAATTTTCTGGGCAGTTTTCGGCCCAACCTTCTCCAACTGCAGTAAAATCCGATTCCAGGAGAGGTTATCCTGCGGATTTATAAGAATCCGTAGAAAAGCCAGCACGTCCTTCATATGCGCTGACTCAGTAAGTTTCAAGCCGCCGCGTTTTTCAAAATCTATGTTTTCAGCCGACAGTTCCATTTCAAGCTTATAAGAGTGAAACCCTGAACGAAAGAGTACGGCAATATTTTCTATATCAATTCCCTGATGGTGCAACTCTCTAATTGTTTTAACAATAAATCTGGCTTCTTCCCGCTCATCCCGGCCGACAAAAAGCTTAGGTACTATATCTCCTTTAATAGAGGTAAAGAGTGTTTTCGTATATTTTTCCTCGGCATTCCTGATGATATCGTTAGTGAGGGAAAGAATAGGTTGGGTGGAGCGATAGTTTTCTTCAAGTTTAATTACCCTGGTATTCTCGAAAACTTTGGGAAATCGCATGATATTATAAAAATCAGCACCTCTAAAAGAATAAATCGACTGNGAATCATCCCCCACAACCATAACATTGTCGTGGGTGTGCGCTGCCAGACGAATAATATCCGCCTGGATAAGATTGGTATCCTGATATTCATCCACCATTATATGGGAAAATTTTTCAGAGATAATATTACGGACTGTCGGAGATTCCCCAAGAAGACGTTTCCAGTTCACCAGGAGATCATCATAATCCATCAAACCATGATCGAGTTTGAACTCTCCATAATGTTGCTGCAGCTGAAGAATATCCTCAAGATGGTCACTTAGATGGGCATATTGCTCATAAACCAGATCTTCAAGATCCATCGACTTGTTGACGGAACCACTGATCATATTGATAATGGCCCTTTTGGAGGGGAAACGCTTATCCCTCTTCCCCAACCCCAGAGAAGACTTAAGGAGATTGGCAATACCTTCCGCATCGGCCCGGTCAATAATGGTAAATGTCGAACCAAAACCTATCTCGGACCCGTAACGTCGGAGCAGCATGTTGGCAACCCCGTGGAAGGTACCGCCCACTACCCTGTTACAGGTATCGTTGAGTAGTCTTCCTGCCCGCCACAACATTTCCTGACTGGCTTTTCTGGTGAAGGTGAGAAGCAGAATTGATTCAGGAGCGACTCCTTTTTCTATCAGATGGGCTACACGATACACCAGAGTACGGGTTTTGCCGCTGCCCGCTCCGGCAATAACCAGTACAGGTCCATCAGTAGTAGTAACAGCCAGATATTGCGGTTCGTTGAGCTCTCTAAGGTTGATGCCGCGCCCTGTCAATTTTCTGTCTTCTCCAGCGATCTCGGGTTTCATGCGGGCCACTTTAACATAGTGTTTTTCCTGTCGCAACGTCAGTTGACAAAATAGGATGCCCGGTTATATTAGCAAATCGGAATTCCTAGATCCCATGTCTTTTTACTCTTCTCAATATTATTGCACCGGTATAGAAAACGATATGACCTCAGACACATTTGACGCACTTTTTACTGAAGAAACTCTCCGGAAAATATTTCCAAAAGAGAGGACAGACGATTTTTTTGATGCTCTGTTTGGTGATGCGAGCGAAGGTTCTTATGACATTGAACTGGCCTATAGAGGAGCAGATGACAACAGCCTGACCATGGAATTATTATTGCACGAGCGGCCGGACTGCTGCCTTGCATGCAACCTTACCCAGGGACTCCCCCAGGTATTTTCCCGTCATCCGGTTATTGGTGTTGACTCTATAGTCAAAGATATTGATGAACTCATGGGAGACAAAGCCACATGCGGAGAATGGTCACTCGGATATACCGAACAGCGAAGCAGTTCACTCCATGTTATCCCCATAAAGATCGCGCTCCAAAAGGACTAATCCTGCGGGGGAAGTAAACATTTAGAAAGAACCCAAAAGGGCCGATTTGAAACAGTCGGCCTTTTTGATTTTTTATCTATGCAGCTAACTATTTGATTGAAACTCGCGATCGCCCTTCAGCCTTAGCATTATAAAGGACATCATCAGTCCGCTCAAGCCACTGCTTTAACGTTTCGTCTTCTTTCAGCTCCGCAAGCCCGAGGCTGATTCCCAGTTTAGTATTTTCATCTGCCCAGACATTCATTCCATCCACAGCTGCACACAATCTTTCCGCCAGAATCTTACTATTTCGCAAGTCAGTGTTCTCGAGAACAAGAACAAACTCATCCCCACCCATACGAACAAGAAGATCAGTAGAACGTACAGCATGTTTTAAAACATCTGCCACAGAAACCAGCACTTCATCGCCGGCCTGATGTCCAAGATTATCGTTAATATCCTTGAATCTATCAAGATCCATTAGAATCATGGTCAAGGGGCGACAATATCTCCTGGCAGCAGCAATCATGCCGGTTATACGTTCATCAAACACTCGCCTGTTCGAAAGCCCCGTTAAGGGATCGTTGCTGGCCCGCTCGAACAGATCCTCATATGCAAGACCACGTTGTAGTGAATCTGCAAGAATTTCCAGAGAATGGTTTACCAGATCGATTTCTCCACTGCGCAGTTCCTCTCCTTTTTTCAAAATGAGCAGAATACCGGAGTCATCCTTTGTCTCAAAAATCCATTTATAACCATAATGTCCACTCTGATGAATACAGGTACCTTCCGATTGAACATCACTATTGATCAGCTGCTCCGCAAAAGCTATTGTCTTCCTCCTGCGTGGTCCATGACTTGAACAAAACAGATGCATCTTTTGGCGAACACTATTGCTATAGCCAATCAGTTCATGACTGACCAAGGGCATCAACCAGACGGAATATGCCTCAATCATACCAGCTAAACTCAGTACTCCTGCCATTCTTTCATGCAGCTTATTTATCAGATCAAGGCGTTCGGATTGTCGCTTCAAAGTCTCCAGCTCAACCATGACCTCTTCAATCTCAATTTGCTCCTGCTGTGATGGCAGAAATTGAGGTTCTTTTGTTGAAAAAGTCATGGGTGATATCCTTTTACGTGATACTTCGATCAAAATGTAAGCTGGCAGTATTCTTATCGTCAGGCAAAATAGGAAACTTTACTTCTTTTCCTATCTATTCAATGCACCTTTTATGCCAACTTGGAATATACACATCCATTACCTATCGGCACGCAGCCAACAAATGTATTTTACGTTGTTTTTACAATATGTTAGATAATATTAACAAAATAACAAACCCCATCAAGAAATTCACTCTTAATGAGGTGACCAGGCTATGTCAAAATTTCGACACCAAAAGAAGAGTGAAAGAATGAAAATTTGTTTAATAAATTCCAGGACTGTAGTAATCGTCAATATCAATCAAAAATACAACAACAATACAAATGACTCACCACTCTATTAAAAAAAAAATAGGTCAACTTTTCATGATCGGCTTTGAGGGAAACACCCTTTCAAAGAATGATCCTGTCGCAGTCGATATAGTTAAACGAAATCTGGGGGGAGTAGTCCTCTTTGATACACTGCTTGCCAAAAAGTGTGCAACAAATAATATTATATCTCCGAATCAGGTAGCTGACCTCACCTCAACCCTGCAGGATCTGGCCGATGGTGATCTCCTGATCGCCGTTGATCAGGAAGGTGGGAAGGTAGCCAGACTTAAGGAGCAGCATGGTTTTTCGGCCACTCCCGACGCAGAAACACTTGGCAGGACAGGCGATCCCGGTGAAACAACCCGTTGCAGTCACCAGGTAGCCAAGATGCTTAGTTCCCTGGGAATAAATTTCAATCTTGCACCAGTGGTAGACTTGAATGTTTATAGAAAGAACCCGATAATAGGTGCTTACAACCGCAGCTTTTCGAGTAATCCCGATATTGTATTTGAAAATACAGCCGCATGGATAAAAGCACACAGTCAGGAGGGTATCCTCTCCTGCCTTAAACATTTTCCCGGACACGGCAGTTCCAGACATGATTCCCACCTCGGTTTTGTCGACATCTCTACGACCTGGAGTGAAACTGAGCTACAGCCGTACAGAGACTTCATAGCCAGGGGATACCGGGAAGCTATAATGGTGGGCCATCTCTTTAACTCCAGATTTGACAAGTCTCACCCGGCTACCCTGTCATATGCCACATTAAACGGAATTTTGCGTCGGCAACTGGGACACAAGGGCGTTATCGTCTCAGATGATATGCAGATGCGAGCCATCACCGATCAGTACGGTTTGGCTGAATCATGCTGCAGAGCAATTGCAGCTGGAGTAGATTTGTTGATAATCGGCAACAATCTCTGCTATGACCCTCATATTTTGGAGAAAGTACAGGCAGAAATTCTCAAAGCACTGGCCGACGGAAAATTGACTGAAGAAAGAATTGAAGAGGCATGGCGTCGCACCCAGTACTTCAAATTTTTGAGGAAGGAAGAGAATGTACCAAAATAAAGTCCAGACACATTCGGTAGCTGTAGGGTATCTCCTCTGGATACTCGGATTTTTAGGAGCCCACAGATTTTACTATGGCAAACAGCTCAGTGGGACAATCTACTTTTTTACCCTCGGCCTGCTGTTTATAGGATGGATTATTGATCTCTTTCTCATCCCGGGTATGAATGAAAAAGCTGATATCCGATTCTACCAGGGTGAGCTTGATTATAATGTCTCCTGGCTGCTGCTGGCATTTCTTGGTCTTTTTGGTATCCACAGGATGTATATGGGGAAATGGATTAGCGGCCTTATCTATCTTTTAACAGGAGGTTTGTTTGGCATAGGCTATATCTATGACCTATGGACTTTGAATGACCAGATAAGCCTGATTAACAGCTCTGAGAGTTAGCTTTCCTGAAGTTATTCAGGCCCAACCTGGAACTCTTTCCCCCTTTTGCTTGACTGCAACACTGACAATCGTTATTTATTACTTGATCTACGTATGAAACTCATCAAATTCTGTAAAAACAGGCTTAATACCCTGACATCAAAAGGAAAAAATCCTGCATAATTGTCATCCCCGCAAGGCGGGGAACCAGTTACGAGCAGGATCGCTGGATTGGCATAGGAATGACGAAGAAAGGAAGTTTTTTACGAGTCCATTATCTCTTAACCATATCAAAACAAAATGAAATTCCACTGCAAAGATCAGACAGCTGCTTCCCCGGAACGTCCTGAAATTGACTATCCCTGCACCTGGGTTTATAAAGTGATAGGCCAGAATCGCACCCTGCTGAAAGAAGTTATAATTACAGCCTGCGCACCGGAAGATGTCTCAATCAGCCATTCTAATGCCAGCTCTGGTGGGAAATACCACAGCCTCAATGCTGAACTTACCGTCAAGGACGAAGCAACCAGACTTGCAATTTATGAATCCTTAAAATGCCATCCAGTGGTAAAACTCGTATTGTAATTGGTGATATTGAAATGACAACTGAATCCCCTGAAAAAAAGCCGCAGATTATCACCGCCCTGCGGGAGGGGGTTGGTTTGGTTCAAATGGTTTTATTCAAAGAAATAAAGGCTGAACTGATAAAAAGTCAGCCATCGAAAGACCCGACCTTCCTGTCAATGCTTGCCGGCTCAATGACCAACGAAGTGTTTGCTACCCGGAACCCGGCAGAGAAATTTGTCCTTTTCAGAAAAGAAAACCGGGCAGAAATTGAACAGGGACTCCTGAGCCTGGCCACAGAGATGCCTCAACTCTGTGAAAAAATTACAGATGCCCTTCGCATCCAGACCCTTTGCGACCACCAGGAGGGGGAGGACAGCTCCGCAGTTCTTGTCAAGGCAAAGGAACTGGGTATTCTGGTAGAGGAAAGGGAGATTCCCCTTCCTTCAACCTTCATGACCAGCGTCAGATTGCTTGGAGAAGAGCATAACCTCATAATTCCACCTGTTCAGATTACTCCGGAGCAGGATCAATCGATAGTTCACTAAGCTGACTTTCTACCGAAGCCTCACACGAGTAACTCCCCTTACGGAATTGCACACAAAAAGTGCGTCCGCGGATTTTATCATCTCTTTGGTAAAAATCTCCTCGACCAGCACCACAGACCGTTCACCAAGTAATTTATCACGCATCACTCCTGCAAGCAGGCCACATTCAACAGGAGGTGTCAGGTAGCTGCCCTGATAATAAATTATAATGTTGGAGATGCACCCTTCTGTAACCTGCCCAGCCCCATTACAGAACAGTAAGTCAAACAGTCCCTGCTGCCGGGCGTTTTCGTACTCCTCGTCATACATTTTCCTCACGGTTGTCTTATGAAAACACCATGGGGAATCGGTCTCCGTGTTCCGCTCGGAAAAATCTACCAGAGGCATCTCATAAATCTTTTCAGTTAGTGGATCGGGTGGGAGCGTCGTAACTGCAGGTGGGTCACAAGACATCGTTGCCAGTGACACCCTCCCATCCTTTTTCAGCATGAGACGTACCCGGTTGTTACCATTGCTAAAAGACAACTCTTCCTCACGAAGTCGCTGCCTGATCAGGCCAATATCAAAAGAAAACTTAAAAAACCGGGAACTGGCCTTAAGTCGCTTCAGGTGGGAATCCAGGAGCCAGTACCCATTATCAGGATGCCAGAGGATTGTCTCAAAAAGTGTGAAATCGGGTTGAGCATGGGTAAGAAACCTTCCCTTTAACAGTGTTTCTTCCCACTCCTCCTGCGGATCGGAATCGTGGGTAATACCGGCACCAATCCCCATTTCCCCACTATTCCCGTGCAGCAGAACGGTTCGAATCGGCACATTAAAAACAGCAGTACCACCCGGACCCAGATACCCAATAGCACCGGTATAAACGCCACGCTGCTCTTTCTCAAGTTCGTCGATTATCTCCATGGTACGGATCTTTGGAGCACCGGTAATCGATCCACAGGGAAATAAAGCCCTGAAGAGATCAACAAGATCAATGTCTCCCATCCCTGCAGCCGACCCCCGGGCACTGATTGTTGAGGTCATCTGCAGCAAACTTTCATAAGATTCAATATCAAAAAGCGAATCGACTGCAACCGTGCTTTGACCATGACCATGCATCAGCCGTGCAAGATCATTTCGCAGCAGATCGACAATCATCACATTTTCACTTCTGTTTTTAATATCATTTTGCAGTTGTTTACTGTAAGCCCTTTCCTCTGTACCATTCCGTCCTCTTATTGCCGTTCCTTTCATTGGGCGAACGGTAATCCCAGAACGGTTCTTCCTGAAAAACAGCTCAGGGGAGAAGGAAAGCATCCTCTCGTCTCCCTTCCGGATATAGGCACCGTAAGCCACCGATTGATTTCTACGCAGATCCAGATATAACTTTTCCGGGCAGCCATGAAAGTCAAAAAGCAGTTTCATGGTATAGTTGACCTGGTATGTATCGCCGGCAGCAATGTACTCCCTGACTCTTTCAAGGGCTTTGAGGAACTCTTCTTTATCCATATTGGATCGAAGATCGGTAATTGCGTACACATCTGAATCTGCAACTAAACCCTGATACTGCGGCAGACTGTTTTCACCCGTCTGATGATTAAATTTAAGCGGTTTTTTAAAAACCCCAAAATCGGCAATTATCCCTCCGCTGTTGCTGCATGTTCTGCCTTTTATATCTATTTTTCCCTCAAGAATAGCACCGAATTCATACCCTGCCCATCCCGCCAGATAGTAACCTCTTTCCAGATAGAGCTGCAGTTCCCCGAGGTACTCCTCCAGATTATCACCAACTCTGCATACCATTCTGTCAATTGGGTCTATAAACAGAAATGACTTAATATTTTCGTTATCAGGCCGCGAGGTGTCAAGGAACACAAACTCCTTTACATCGTGAAGGAACCCCAACAAATTTTCCAGTGCCGGATTTTGCATTGTATACATGCGACTACCTTTTTCAAAACAGACATGAATGAGACCAGCTCTCTCCTGACCTGACCGTTAATTGGTATTATTTATATTACCAATCAACATTACTCATTCATTTTTTATAAGATCCTAAGTAGCCTGTTTTACAGGCCATAAAAATATCTCTGTATTAGTTGTAATTCGGTCTATCTTGTACTATTATCACCCGATATTGCTTACATACCAACACTTACCTCTTACTACCATAGAAATTATTTCTTGATGGTGTCATAAAAAGTCTTCATCTTGTTCGTTGTTACAATTTTTCTATTATTACAATGTACCCTATGTACGTTGTAATAATAGAAAAATTGCACGCCTCCAAAATGAAGCTTTTTACTTATCCATCGAAACTGAGGTTTTTACGAGTTTATCATTTATTACTTATCAAAAAGAAGTAATTAACAGTCACCAGAAAGGAGATCAAATCATGTCACGAAAAATGGTTACGATTGACGGCAACCAGGCGTGCACCCATGTCGCTTATGCAACCAGTGAAATAATTACACTCTATCCCATTACTCCATCAACTCCGCTGGCTGCGGAAGCGGATATGAAATCCGCCTCCCTGCAGAAAAATATCTGGGGAACGACTCCAATAGTCAACCAGATGCAGTCTGAAGCCGGTGTCGCCGGGTCAATCCACGGCTCACTGGCAACAGGTGCCCTCTGTACTACTTTTACCGCGTCTCAGGGTCTGCTGTTGATGATCCCCAACATGTATAAAATTGCCGGTGAACTGACCCCTACTGTTTTTCATGTTACTGCACGGGCAATAGCCTGTCAGGGGCTTTCAATTTTCGGCGACCATTCAGATGTATACTCTGTAAGACAGACCGGCTGGGGAATACTCGGCTCCCAAAATGTTCAGGAAGCGATGGATATGTCACTCATTGCGACCCAGGCCTCCCTGGCATCCCGCATCCCCTTTATCCACTTTTTTGACGGGTTCCGTACCTCCCACGAGATTCAGAAGATTGAAGAACTGACCCAGGATGATATGCGTGCCGTAGTCGACGAAGAGTTCATTTTCGAACACAGGAAAAGAGCTCTCACCCCTGATGACCCAACCATCAGGGGTACAGCCCAAAACCCGGATGTATACTTTACCGGACGGGAAACAGTCAATAAATATTACAATGCGGTTCCTGCAATAGTACAGGAAACCATGAACACGTTTGCTGCCGTTACCGGCCGCCAATATCATCTTTTTGATTACCACGGAGCTCCCGACGCTGAAAATGTTGTCGTCATGATGGCCTCAGGATGTGAGACTGTTGCCGCCACCATTGACTACCTCGTTTCCCAAGGTGAAAAGGTCGGTATGATTATAGTTCGTCTCTACCGTCCATTCGACTGCAGGGCCATGGTGAACGCCCTGCCGTCCACCGTTGAACGAATTACTGTCCTGGACAGAACAAAAGAGCCCGGTGCAGCCGGAGATCCACTCTACGTTGACGTTCGTACAGCAATTGGCGAGGCTGTTGAAACAAACAGTTCCGCCTACCTGCCGATCATCCTTGCAGGAAGATACGGTCTCGGTTCGGCAGAGTTTACACCTGCCATGGTCAAGTCCGTCTTTGATAACATGAGTTCCATGGCACCTAAGCACAAATTCTGCGTCGGTCCACACGATGATGTAACCTTCACCAGTCTTGACTATGACTCTTCGTTCAATATTGAAGGTGATGATGTTTACCGGGCAATGTTTTACGGGCTTGGTTCTGACGGTACAGTGGGTGCAAATAAAAATACTATTAAAATTATCGGCACCGAAACCGACAACTCCGCCCAGGGATATTTTGTTTATGATTCTAAAAAATCGGGTTCTATCACAACAAGCCATCTGCGATTTGGCAAGAACCCTGTGGTCGCTCCCTATCTGATCAATAAGGCAAACTTCATCGCCTGCCATAACTTTACCTTCCTGGATCAGGTTGATATGCTCTGTAATCTTGAGGACAGCGGCACTTTCCTGCTCACCACTAATTTTGACAAAGATACTGTATGGGAGCATCTGCCCAATCAGGTTCAACAGGATCTTATCACCAAAAAGGCTAAGTTCTATATCATAGACGCTGTCTCCTTAGGGCTTGCATTAGGCTTAGGTGCCCGTATCAACATGATCATGCAGACCGCGTTCTTCCTGATTTCAGGCATCCTGACCCAGGAGGAAGCTATTGATGCAATCAAAAATGCCATCAAAAAGACCTACGGCAAAAAAGGTGATAAGGTTGTGCAGATGAACTACGATGCCGTTGATGGTGCAATCAAAAACATTGTAGAAGTATCTCTCAGTGACAAAATTGATGGCCACGAGATGCCTCCTACTGTACCCGAACACGCCACTGACTTCGTAAAAGAAGTAACCGCAAAGATCATTGAAGGCAAAGGGACTGAACTGAAGG